>MDSW01096325.1_pt1 | contig 49870 bp, 41 predicted proteins | sample 811171 | NCBI WGS metagenome assembly MDSW01 (sample SAMN05326641, study PRJNA326480) | marine metagenome | isolation source: seawater | place: Atlantic Ocean: North West | collected 2012
GTCAACCGAAGCGATAGCCGAAACCGCGTACGGTTCGGATCAGTTCTGGAGCGGAAGGTTGTTCCTCAATCTTTTCGCGCAGCCAACGAATGTGAACATCAACCGTTTTACTGTCACCAAAGAAATCCAAGCCCCAAACTTTCTCCAGCAATTGATCACGACTCCACACACGCTTTGGGTGTTTTAGAAAAAGTTCAAGAATCTTGTATTCCTTGGGAGAAAGATTGAGATCCTGACCATTACGAGTGACTCGGCACTCATCAATAAACATGGAAAGATTGGCATAGGTATAGATCTCAGGCAGGGACATCGACACCTGTCGGGCCCGGCGGAGCAAAGCGCGACAACGGGCCACAAGCTCTCGTAATCCAAAGGGTTTTACCAGGTAATCATCAGCTCCCACCTCCAAGCCGAGCACCCGATCTGTCTCACTATCTCGAGCACTAATCACCAAAATTGGAGTGTTGTCATTCGTTCGGCGTAGCTCGCGACATAAGTCAAGTCCTCCGAGACCAGGCAGCATCAGATCAAGCACCAACAGATCAAACTGCTCGCTTTCATGGGTCAGAAACGTCAAAGCCTCCGACCCATCAGCACAGGGAACCACCTCGTACCCCTCAGCACGCAAAGCCTCATCAACAGTCTCTCGAATGCTGTCGTCGTCTTCGACTAACAAAAGGCGACTTGTCTCAACAGTTGAGACAGGCATTGGACTGATCACCTGAAAGATCGCAATCACGACACAGTCTGGACTCTGATGTCAACAGAGTCAGCCGCCGCATCAAATGAGCTTTAGAAGAACTCATCGAAGTTGTCGAAATCAACGGCTTTGAACTGACCACTTTCCACCTGCTTCATCAACCGTTCCAGCTGCACCCACAACGCACCACCCGTCAACAGCGAGAGAACAAGGGCGACGAGCAGTGCAGCTCCGGAGGCAAAGCCAAAGATCTGCAAACAACAACCAATAAACAACGTGACCCCGATCAACGTTCCGGAGTAACTGATGCTGATTTGGACGTTGCCAAGAGGCAACAAGGGCAAACGATCCTGCTTCCAACCCTCCAGTTTTCCCTGCACCAATCGAGAAAACGTCAGTCCACAGAGCAACGCCATCAGAAGGCCTGCTCCTGCTAGGAAATAAGGGGGCTGAGGCAGCACCATCATCTGCAGCAACAGCTCTTCTGTGCTGAGGTCATCGATCATTGCGGCGGAACCGATCCGGTCAGCGACCTTAGCGACGCTTGCTTAAGGCTCCCAACTTTGGGAGCCAAGAAAGGTGAGTTCCACAAAATCACTGGCTTGGTGATCGGTGCGGCTCATCTGGAGCTTGAAACCTCCGAGGTCAAGAGAATGGATCGATTCCAGCGCTTCGACCAAGCGCTCCCTCGTTGGGTCTGCACCGGCCCGCTGCAGTGCCTCAGTCATCATCCGCGCAGCCAGAAACCCCTCAAGGCTGGTGAATCCAAAACTGGGATCTTCATGGGTCAGGCGCATCAACCGCTGATATTCAGCCACCACTGGGATCCAACGGTTCCACGGGAAAGGAACAACCTGAGCCACACCAATCCCATTGGCCTCTCCTACGGGCATCGCCTGCTGCAGCGCTTTTGTGCCAACAAAGGAGACATTCATGATTTGCGCGCGATTACCGCGCGCACGCAAATCACTGGCGAGGGCTGCTGAGCTCACATATGCAGAAATGATCACAACACCATTGGGTTGCGCTTTCATCAGACGGTCGACCGCTTGAGAGACCTGATCGGAATTGCGCTCGACCGTGGCGGTCACCACTGGTTCGAGACCGTGGCTCTTCAAGGCAGCCAACGCCCCTTTGAGACCGTCCTGACCGAACGCATCGTTCTGATACACCACAGCGATGCGATGACGAGCATCGTGCACAAGTCCGTCGACGATGACGGCAATCTCCTTGCGATAACTCGCCCGCAGGTTGAACACCATCCCCAGACCCGGGCGTCTCAACAGGCTGGCACCTGTCATCGGTGCAATCAGAGGGACTTTCTCCGATTCAATCAGAGGCAGAGCCACCTTGGTCGTTGGTGTTCCCACATAACCGAATAAGGCCAACAGATTGCGTCGTTCCAGCAATTGTTTTGTGTTGCGGAGTGTCTGATCCGGCTCGTATTGGTCATCAAGACTGACCAAACGGATCCGCCGCCCATGAATGCCCCCCTGTCGGTTCAAATGTTCAAACCAACTGATTGCCCCACGTCTGTAATCCCGGCCTAGTTGGCCCGATGGCCCTGTAATCGGTAACGACTGACCGAGGACCAACTCGAGCCCTCCCCGCAGTGATGCCGGCTTGGAAAGAGCGTCTTCAGCGATCAGCGAACGCGATGGAACAAAGGCAAGACAGGCAAGCAGAGCTCCGCCAGCCAAAGTGAGACAAGTTCCACGCCGACGATGGCCCCGAGGAAACAGAAGCATTGGAACATCCTCGCCGCCGTTTCAATTCTGCTTGCTGCTCTCCTGGCTGTTTCAGGAATCACCCAATTGGATGTGGGGCGCGTCCCCAGCCGGGACGCCTTAAGGCTCGCCTCCTCCTCACGGGCACTCACCACAGATGTCAAACGCCTCCCGGGAGACGGATGGAGTTCTCTGCGAGGAGAACAACTCAGTGACCGTGAAACCAAAATCGATCAACAGGCTCTCGAGAATTCCAGATATCAGGTGCAGGTGGGCGTTTATGCAACCAGTACCTACGACCTCGATCTGAGCATTCCCAGTTACGCCTCCAATGGCTATGTGTGGCTGCATTGGAACGCCGCACTACAGAATTACTTAGAAGAACGAGATCTCAGCATCGATGAAAGAATTGTTCTGCTTAATGGTCTGCTTTCTGATGCCGATCCAGTGCTGACACCGTTATCCAAATCTCCAGAGAGATGGGCCGATGGAAGCTACTACCAGTTGTTTCGCTACTTGGGACGTTTCTATATCGACAAGGCAAGTTTTCGTCACTTCCCTTTTGTCACCGTGAGCCTGCCATTGGTGATCGAAGCAGACGATGTGGATGGCAACTTCGACTACGCCCATCTCCGTTTTGAGCCTGATATTCAAAACAGTGGGATGGGGCTCTTCGCAGGCATTATCGGTTGGTTAAATCGAGGCTGGTCGATTGCTGAATATCGACATAATTACGCCACAAATTTTGGTCTCGGTGGTGGTTCTGATGACTACAGCCAAGTCGTTTTCGACATCTCCTTTGGCACCTCAGCCTGGTCTGCCTTCTGGAGGCTGATGTTGCCTCTTCTTGTTGTCATGACCATGGTGCTGCTTGTCTTCAAAGTACGAGCAGACGAACAAGATGCCCGCGCAGGTATCCCCGTAACAGTTTTGCTGACACTCGTTTTTCTGCAACAAACCTATCGCGACGAATTACCAGACCTTCCTTTCCTAACTTTTCTCGACGAGGTCTATGTCGTTGCTTATGTCGTAACTCTTTTGGCCTTTGTTTTAGTGATCTGGATCGGTCGACGATATGGCGAGATGGATGAAATGCCCGATGGTCCTCAAAAACAACTAATCGAACAGCGATTGCATCGACTCGATGAAATTTGGCCTCTAACTGTTGTAGTTTTTAGCTCGATCAGCATTATCACCTGCTGGATCATGCTGCCGCCAGGGGGTTGAGTTGCTGCAAAATACCTCCTGCTAAACGAGCTGGTCCGAAGGTGCGACCCAACAGTGCAACCATTGCCCGCACATCATCGACGTGTAGACGATCGTCACGAATCAACGTCAGCAAAAGGCGACGGCGCAAATCGGACCCATCACGACTGAACAACAAGCGAATGCCAGCACCTGCCACCGGCAGCAACTCTTTCCCAGGAGTAGGAGCATCTTGACCAACCACTGCCAGCAAACTCTCCAATCGATCGATTCGTATCCGTCCATCTCCATCAAAAATAACTTCCAGCAACTTTTCGCGCATTTCACTGGTATCTCCGGCCAGAAGGCGACGAGCTACATAAGGATAAGCAACAGCAATGATGCGAAAATCTGGATCCAATCGTAATGCCAAACCCTCCTGACTCACAACCGCACGGATGATTAATGCAAAACGAGCAGGGACACGAAAGGGGTAATCAAACATCAGTTCCGAAAAGCGATCTGTGATCGCTTTGAAGTTGAAAGAACCAACAGAATCGCCAAGACTTCCCCCGAGGACCTCCTCAAGAGCAGGAATAATTGGTGTGAGGTCAGCATTGGGACGAAGGAAACCAAGACTTCGAAAATCCTTGGCCAATGCAGCGAAGTCTCGATTAATGAGATGGACGACAGCTCCGGTGAGCGTGAGGCGATCCCGATCACTGATCGTATCCATCATTCCAAAGTCAACGTAGCCAACATGACCCAGATCTCCCGTGCGACCTCTCAGGGCAAACAGATTGCCGGGGTGAGGATCTGCGTGGAAGTATCCAAACTCCAAAAGTTGTTGCAAACCGCTGATAACTCCGGTACGAATCAACGCGGTTGGATCCAAGCGAAGCGACTTTAGTTCTTCACTATCCCGCATCTTGGCCCCCTCGACCCAGGCGGTTGTTAAAACGCGTCTGGAACTGAGCAAACGTTCAACCTGCGGCACATAAACGGCTGGATTGTCAGCAAAAAGAGCTGCGAATCGTTCCGCATTGGCAGCTTCTTGTTTGTAATCGATCTCTTCAAATAGGCTACGACCAAATTCATCAATTATGTCACCGAGTCCGAACCCGAGATTGAGCGGTAATAGTGGAGCCGTGATGATGCCCAGAAGCCGAATCAGCACCAAATCACGGCGCAGAATGAACGTGAGACCTGGGCGCTGAACCTTGACCGCAACCCAAAAATCTCCCTGCAAGCGAGCCTTATAAACCTGTCCAAGACTCGCTGCCGCAACAGGCGACTCCGGAAACTCCGCAAATAATTCATCGGCCGGTGCGCCCAACTCCTCCTCAATCCGCTTTAAAGCGATGGCGTGGGGAAAAGCGGGTAGGTCGTCTTGGAGACGTGTGAGCTCTTCCAGCCAATCGCGACGCACCAAATCAGGGCGTGTCGACAATGCTTGTCCAACCTTGATGAAACAGGGTCCAAGCCCAGTCAGAGTGTTGAGGATGCGGCGAGCAAGACGCTTCTGAACCTGGGGATCCTCACGAGAACCTTCCACAAGGATGGCCAGCACAAGCCCAGTCAGACTCCAAAGCACCGCGATCAATCTGGGGATTGCCACCCAGGGACGCAGCAGCACCCAAAGCAGATCCCGTCTGGGTTCGTATCGCATCAAGACTGGGCAAAGCGGTTTGCGACTGTAGGGAAATTCAGCCCAATCACGACACAATTCGTTCGACTGTCAAAGCAGAGGTCAGAGAAGACTTGCCTGAACGAATGGTCGGATGCGTTGTCAAGTTTGAACCTCAAAAACGCTTTCCTGCTTAAGACAGTGATTGGAACCGTTTCAACGTTGGAGCACCCCTCTGAAGATCATTCCTCTGCTCCGTCAACGGATCAAACGCCCCTTATTCCTGCCGGCCCACACGCGCGGGGCAACTTTGCCAGCCCCGTTGCAACAGCTGTTAAGAGGGAGACCAGGCTCTTGGGATCTACCAGAACTGCCTGAACTAGGTGGACCACTGCTAGACAGCGGTGCGGTTGCAGACAGTCAACGCACTGCAGCAACCGCGATGGGAGCTCAGCATTGTTGGTTTGGTGTCCACGGTGCAACAGGTTTGTTGCAGGCAGCACTCCTGGCCATCACCAGTCCTGGACAAGCGGTGCTGCTCCCACGGAATGTGCATCGCAGTGTGATCCAGGCCTGCTTGCTTGGCCATTTGACACCGGTGCTGTTCGATTTGCCATGGCTGGCAGACCGGGGCCAACCAGCCCCAGCGGATGAAGCTTGGCTGAACAGGGTTCTGGCTGCGTTGCCCACCAACGGCCCAGCCATTGCCGCCGCCTTACTGGTTCATCCCACGTATCAGGGCTACGCAACCGATCCAACACCTTTGATCCGGTTGTTTCACGAGCGGAACTGGCCAGTGCTGGTCGATGAAGCCCATGGCAGCCATTTCGCCATCGAGGTTGATCCTGCCCTACCGCATTCGGCACTTCACTGCGGTGCCGATCTGGTGGTGCATTCCTTGCACAAATCAGCATCTGGCTTGGCGCAAACCGCTGTGCTCTGGCTGCAAGGGGATCGCATCGATCCACACGCCATTCATCGCAGCCTGAGTTGGTTGCAGACCACCAGCCCCAGTGCTCTGCTGCTGGCCTCCTGCGAAGCAGCGCTTGCGGAATGGCAACAACCGTCTGGTCGCAAGGCCCTGCGTAGAAGCTTGGATTCAGCGCGTAACCTCGCCGATCGTCTCCGAGAGCAGGGCGTCCCCCTGCTGGTCAATCAAGACCCACTGCGATTGGTTTTACATACAGGAGTTGCCGGGATCAGTGGCCTAGAGGCAGACCACTGGTTTCTGCCACGAGGGCTAGCCGCAGAACTCCCCGAACCAGCCACATTGACCTTCTGCCTGGGCTTCAAAGCACATCGAGGACTGGAACGCCACCTGTGTCGTGCTTGGTCTGATCTTGTAGCGGCTCATCCCAACCGAGAGGCTCAATCTCGCTTTATCCCCGCACCGCTGCCACTGGTGAGTCAACCGGTTATGGAACTAGCCAAAGCTTGGCGAGCAAGGTCGATCGACGTCGATCTCGATCAAGCCGTAGGAGGTATCGCTGCAGAACTGGTGTGTCCTTATCCACCAGGGATTCCAATCGTGATTCCAGGGGAGCGGATCGATCAGGTACGCCTTAATTGGTTAATCAACCAACGCAACATGTGGGGCGAACAAATACCTAAGACAGTGCGATTGGTGGTCCTGGAATAAGACGCGTCGAAACTTAGATCAGCACAGTAACTAGAAGAGCTGACTGGTCGAGGCAACCAATTTAATGCTCCTTTTTGTTCTTCCGCTGATCTTGGCGAGCCTGCCAGCCCAAGCCGAATCACAACTCATGCGAGTGGTGAATGGAGCTGCAAGCTGGTACGGACCTGGCTTCTACGGCAACCGAACAGCGAGTGGGGAAACATTCAGGCCTGGAACGTTGACCGCCGCTCATCGCACCCTGCCATTCGGGACCCTTGTGCGTGTCACCAACCTGACGAACGGCCGATCGGTGATCGTGCGCATCAACGACAGAGGCCCCCACCGGCAGCGGCGGATCATTGACCTCGCCCATGGAGCGGCTCAACAGCTTCAAATGATGCAGGCTGGCGAGGTTCCTGTTCGGCTCGAGCTAATCGAAAAAAATGAGGAAAAAGACATGTCAAAAAGACGTCAACCCCTCGTTCATTCACTACCTTGAGTGCAGTGATCTTTCTTCACTCCAATGCCACCAACGGCATCGCTCACCCCTCTGTCCACAGGGCTAGCAAGAGCTTCAGCAGGTTTAAACCTTTGTCATGAGAATGCTCAAGAGCTGTTTGACAAGAGACCAGAATTAGATTTCATCCAAATCCACCCTGAACATGTCCTGCAAGAGCAAGGAGGTGTTTACAGGGATCAGCTGGATGAATTGCGTCGCTATTACAATGTAATTCTGCACGGTTTTGGATTATCAATCGGCTCATCTGGTCCACTAGATCGCGAATATTTACTTTTGGTTCGGCAGCTGCTCAAGGAGCATCCGGAGGCTGTTTTTTCTGACCACTTCTCCTGGAGCTCTCTATCGAAACACCACTTTCACGACCTCATACCGTTAATACAAACTGAAGAGACCATCCAATACATGGTCGAACGAATTGAAGAAACGCAAGACATTATTGGATCTCCGATTTTACTTGAAAATGTGAGCAGCTACATGCGGTACAAAGAATCAAACTTCTCGGAAATAGAATTCATCAATGAAATCACCAAACGGTCTGGATGCTACGTCTTACTAGATATCAATAATATCTGGGGTAATGCGATGAATTTCAAGGAAGACCCCTGGACTGAACTGAGTAGATTAAGACCTGAAAGTGTTCGTGGGTACCACATGGCTGGATGCACTCTAGAAAAGGTTGGCGCAGGATCTCTCTATATTGATTACCACCGAGAGGCGGTTCATGATGAAGTGTGGGATCTTTATGAACAAGCTCTAAGCCTTTTTGGCCCCTGGCCCACACTTCTCGAGTGGGAAAACAACGTTCCACCTCTCGAACGAACCCTTCAGGAAGTTGAGAAAATCAGCAAGAGACTTCGCCCTTACTCCCTTGGAGCAGAACAATGAGATCACAACAAATTGTCCGTCTTCAGCAACAATTTCTCACCAGCCTGCATGACAAACCAACGGATTGGTTGCTAGATCAAATCATTCCTGCCCCAGCCTTTAAGGACAGCGGTGAAGTTCTAGGAATCTATCTACATCGCGCCATGGCGCGAACAATTGATCCCCTACATTCCATCTACAAGTCACTGGAATGGTTGCTCGGTGAAACAACCTTCGAAACATTAATTGAACAATTTTATGCCGAGTCCTTGGGCGAACCTTTAAGTGCACAGGCATTGGCAACAGAATTTGTTAGTTATCTCGGAGAATTGAAGGAAAATGAAAGTATTTGGCAAAAGTTGTCGGCCAACGTCGAAGTCGATGCACAGTGCAAGTTCACAGCAGCACAAGCACTTGTAGCGGCAGCGTTCTTGGATTGGCGATGCCACTGGGTCTCATTAATGCCTCACCAAATCCAAGTTTCAGCTGAAACCTTGCACAAACGTATGCATCATCGATCGTTTATATGGTTACGTCCAAGACTGAACTCGTCTTCAAGGATGTGCGTCTCCGGCTTCGATCTTGTTGCCCTGAACAAACTTGTCGACTCTAATTCCACAAACAAGGTCGTGCCATTTTGTCCAAACGGCCCAGAAACATTTCTCATTCACGCGGATTACGACCACAACGTTGTTGTTCGTCAATTGAGTGCTGATGAGAGTCGCCTTCTGAACCATTGCGATGGCACGCACACGATCGCATCAATCGCTCATGAGGCCTTGTTCTTCGAACGAACACGTGATCAGACAAAACAATTGTTGAGCGATTTAATTGATCAAGGGGTCATCACTGCACTTGAGGAAAAACTAACCTAAGTTAATGACATTTTCCCAGGAGACTCTCACCTCTCTACTGAACCTAGTAGAGAGTCATTTTGGTGATGCTCAAACACTTGAATTAATCCGGAAGTTGGGGGGACACCCCACCAAGAAAGATTCCGGCGAGCCACCAGACCTACACCCAAGTCATCCCTCTTCACGCACCATTGTTGTGGGTGCAGGTGTTGCCGGTCTCGTTCTGGCCTACGAATTAAATCAACGTGGCGCCAATGTTGAACTCTGGGAAGCATCAAGTCGTGTTGGTGGGCGCAACCTGACAGTGCGCCCTGGTGAAACAATTAAAGAAGAGGGACATCCCGACCAGATCTGCAAATTACCTCAAGGGGCTTATCTCAATGCAGGTCCTGGTCGCATCTCGCATCATCACAGAGCAGTGTTGCATTACTGCCGATGTTTTGGTCTAGAACTTCGCCCCTATCAAACTCTTAATCGGTCGGCACTCGTCCATCGCTTCTTCCCAAGAATTGATCAAGATGTCATCGTACGCAACCGACAACTTCAATTTGACGGACAAGGTCGCATCGGAGAATTGGCTGCAAAGGTAGGTCCATGGTTAGACGAGAATAGTGAGATATCTGAGGAGCTATCAGATGCATTTGAGGATTGGCTCCATGACAATTTTGATGTGCATAAAAATGCGTCGGGGGAGTGGCAATATCGGGCAGGAGGGCGACAAGGCTATGAACACAGCCGTGGAGGTATTGATTCACCAGGCGTTGTCAAGCAGCCTCTGACTCTAGACCAGATTCTAGGATTGAGGCTCTGGTATGACGATCCAAGGCGAAGCCCAGATGTCATCGATGAACAGCTCAGTATGTTTGAGCTGGAGGGCGGAAATGATGGTCTCATTCAAGCCCTGAGTAATCAACTTCAAGACCAGCTTCGATTGAACCGCCGTCTAACACAACTAGAACGTTGCAGTTCGGGTGGGGTGAAATTACGTGCTGTAGATCACTGCTCAGATGAGATCGAGGTTGAAGCAGATCGGGTCGTGCTGGCGATGCAGCCTCAAGCCATGCACGGAATGGAACTTGATTTGCCCGCTGAATATCTCGAAGGATTGCGGTCAATTCCCCAACGTTCTGCTGTCAAAGTTGGTGGATGGATGCGTCGCCGTTTTTGGGAAGAAGACCTTGGCATCTATGGCGGCATCAGTTTCACAAATCTTCCAAATCAACAGATCTGGTATCCAAATAGAGACTTCCATAATCCCGCAGGTGGCTTTTTGGTCATGGCATACTCAGCTCTCAAATATGGCGAAGCACTCGGGAAACTCAAGCCAAAACAGCGCTGCGAACTCACAGTTGAACTCGCAAAACGTATTCATCCACAAATCGAAGATGAACTAAATGACTCCACTTTGCTTACCATTGCCTGGCAGAATGTTCCTCACATACGATCTCCCTGGGTTGCTTGGACACCTGAGCTCTATCAAAAATGGTTTAGCACTGTCGCGAAACCCTGCGGATCAGTAGCGTTTGCAGGTGACTGGTGTAGTCACCTGCCGGCATGGCAGGAGGGAGCAATTCGATCGGCCTATTCACTGATGCCTTGGGCCTTATCATGACATCTGTCATGACAGAACAAAGAAGAGACGATCGTTGGCTGCTGCTAGTTCTTCTTTGCCTGCCAACGATGTCGATTTTACTCAGCACCAACATCGTCATGGCGAGCTTGGTGCCCATTGGTAAGGCTTTCCCAAATGTACCGAGCATCGGCGAATGGACGTTGATTGTGTATTCTCTGACCGCGGCGAGTTTATCAATTCCGGCTGGAGATTTAGGTGACCGTTATGGACTACGCCGTTTATACACGTACGGGCTGATTATCTTCATTGCAGGGGCATGTCTTGCCGCTGTAGCCAATAGTGCATCGCTGTTGATTCTTGGCAGAATTCTATCTGGAGTTGGATCGGCAGTTTTAGCGCCAGTAGCGCTGGCCTTCATGAATCGCTTGTTTAGTGGGAAAGAAAAACCGGTTGCCTTTGGCTACTGGTCCGCAAGCGTCACGCTGGGAACAGTGATCGGCCCTCTCTTGGGTGGTTGGATTGAATCCGTCTCCAACTGGCGTTTTGTCTTTCCTGCAGCAGCCATACCAACGATTTTTGCACTGGTGATGTTATATCGATTACCAACATACGCGTCTAATCAAAAATTGCCTCCGATGGATATCAGGGGATTTATTGGGCTGGCACTCCTTCCATTTTTAACCTTATATACAATCACAATGGGAAGTGGTTTAACAGCCTCGATTCTGATCACACTTTTGGCAGTGATTGTAGGCCTATTTTTCTGGACGTGGCGACACTTGCATGTGTCCAATCATCCAGCCATCAATCTTCGTCGACTTTTGCATGCACAGTGGTGGAGACCATCCATGTTGCAGCTGCTGATCCGCTGCCTATTCATGGCCATGCTTGTCTTATTGACGGGCTATTTCCATTCCATACAAGGAAAAAGTGAATTGGACTCAACATTGGCCCTGTTGCCATTTTGCCTGGCCGTGGGGGCAATGTCTTTCACCAGTGGGTTTGCCTGCAAGAGATTAGGAGTCAGACGTTTAATGGTGATGACATTTTTAATCGCATTTGCAGGAGCACTAACATTGTTATCGGTTGATGCGATTGGGTTCCGTTGGATGGACTGGTTGGCCGTAGTCGCAGTTGGAGTACTGGTCGGAAATACAGCTCAACTAAGTCGATTGGCAATGGCTAATTTTCCAGCGGAAGAATCGATGCGTGGCGCTTCTGTTAATACTTTGATTATTAATCTAGGCTTATCATTAGGTGCGGCATTACCAACTCTGGTACGATCCATTAAGCTTCCCCAATTAAGACTGAGTGACATTATTCCTAAGCAAGAACTGTTGGACATTATGCACATAGAAATCATGGTATTGATTCTGCTTTTCTCCCTAGGCCTTTGGCAAGCCTTTCAGATCAAAGAGTACTCAGACTCGTCCCAACAAATCGTCAGGCAAAACTGAGCACTCCCGCCAATTAACATCAGTGATCGAATTCACTCATGCGAGCAGTCGCAGGAGCACGCAAAAATTCTATTTCATAAGCGATCACATCACAGTCACCTGTGTTCACAGCATTATGTAATAGAGGGGCCTTATGAGAAACAGCAGCACCTGGCTTGAAATGTGTTTCCCGACCAGTCGCTGTAGCCATTTCACTATGATCCTTGGCAACGTAATTCATCAACGTACCTTCTGAAAGCTGAATTGTTAGAAAACCCAGATCGTGAAAATGCCAACCCGTTTTTTCACCAGGCTTAAGAACATATTTGATCACTCTCGCCAGATCATTTTGCTCCACAATTTCGATGTGCTTAGCGCAATCTTCAGCAGGGTTCAAGGCATACATCGAAGGATGCGCCTTATCCACAAAGAGCGACGTGAACTTGTTTTGCTGGCTTTGATCTTCAATGGATGCAGTCATCAGGGGATCAGCGACCACCCTTATTTTGGCCCGAAATCCCCATCCTGCCAGGTAGATCCTCTGGGATTCACTCAAAAGCAGACAACTGCAAGCAAGAAAAGTAAGAAAAAGTGAAAACATCAAGGCCAACCGGCCTAAAACAGAAGATTTCAGGTCATTGAGGCTATAAGCGAGCATCGCCTAATTAAACTTATACAAGACTATTTTGAGTAACCAATCATGACAAGTGAAATGAACTATGTGATTGGCAGCTTGTTCCCACGCAAGCAGGACGGCATCACTCCAAACATCGCTTTTTCATCCAGCCTGAAGCAATCAGGTTCAGGAGCCAATATAACCATTGAAAACAAATCTGGAAAGAAAAACAAGAACTTACTTGAAACAGATCTGAATATCACAAGCGACCCTGTAACGATTCCAGGAGTCAATAAATTTATCACCGATTGGTTCAGACCACAGATCACAGCAAAATCACTTTCGTCAAACGATGCTGGCACTGATGGGTCAACAACGGAGTCAGACCAAGTTGACTCATCATCAATTTTCGGGGGTGTTTACTCTAAGGTAATCAAAAAATGGACGTCGCAAGCAAGGAATAAATCGATGAAATCACTCGTGATGATTGGATATAATGGTCCAGGATCAGAAAACGCTGCGTCAGATGATGATATTTGGAGCAGCAATGGCACTAAGACTGACGAATGGTACGAGAAAATAAAAGACCTCGACAATTATGACCCTGCCAAATTATGGTCAAAATATGACAGCACATCCGATCTAAAGGATACGATCTCATCTGACTTTGACATCCCAAGTTTATTGCAACATTTGCCAGAGGGTCGTCAAAAATTAGCCGAAGGTGTTAATCCCGATTTATGGTATCCAGCTTTGCTGTACACATACGGCTTAGAAGATGAAGGGACCAGTTATCCGGGTCCAGTGTTAATGGTCAATCCCGGAGATCAGATCAGGCTCAATTTCTCCAATGACATCAGAATAGGCAATCTAAGCACCAAGCAAGTTCAAGACTCAACTGTTGCCGTCAATAGCACCTATGGAAACTCGGCAAGCGATGGTCTAGGAGGCACCACTTCAACCAATTATCACCTGCACGGATCACACACCAATCCCACAGGATTTGGTGACAATGTGGTGTCCAGATTCACGACAGGCCAAGATTGGACAACAATCATCGATCTCCCGTTTGATCATGGTCAAGGCTCCTATTGGTACCATCCCCATTATCATCCATCGGTAAATCAACAGGTTTATGGAGGCCTATCAGGCTTCCTGCAAGTGGGAGATCCACTCAGTAAAGTTCCCGGCTTTGAAGATATCCCACGCAATTTAGCCGTGATCAAGATGATGGATTTGGGTATTGATTCAGATACTGGCTCTTTAGAATTGACTGGTTTTGATAATTTCCCACTATTAAGCAACGCCATGACCATGGTCACGGTCAATGGCGAATTTCAACCTCAAGCACAGGCAGGCAAAGGTGGCTGGCAGTCGATCACACTGAGCAACCAAGCCAACCAAGCTTTTTACAACATTAGCTTGACCAACAACGGCAAGACATTGCCGATGTGGATTTACGGAGAGGATGGACACCAATTTCCCCAGATCAGACCAGCAAGCGGAACATTATCAACAGCTGCGCCAACAAAAGTACCAGCGATGTATAAGCAGCAAGACAATGTGGTTTCACTTGCACCCGCAAAACGTGTCGATGTCTTGGTCTATCTGCCAGAAGGAACCACAGAAATTACATCAACCTATACCTTCAAAGACGAGATTGCCACATTCAAAACCCTTAACATGGGTGGTTACCCGGATCTCACAACAGCAGCACAACAGAAAGGCGCGAGTATTGGAGGAAGTGCTGGCCCTTTAGCTCACTTTATCGTCAATGATGGCGTGCCTTCATTGACCGATGAACAGCTCCAAGACGAGATCGACGAAGCCAATCAAAAGATTTCGGTACAAAAAATTGAACCCTCAACCAAGCCCGAGGATTACGACACAAACTCAGTGCCCAGTGTAGATCTATTCAAAACCAATTCGAAAGGAGAAGATCGATGGAAACCACTACGCACGAGACAATTCAATTGGGCCAAACAAGTCTTGGTTGGCCCAGCAGAGGAACGCGACATTCCCACCCAACAACGGATTAGTCAATATAATCAAGCAGCAGAAGCATACAACGCAGCCAATCCAGACAAAACACAACAAACTCCATTTCAACAATATCAGTCAACAAACAAACTAGTCAAATCTACAACATTTCCAGATCTTGATGAGCGCTGGTTTGGTTATGAAAAACCATTTTTGATCAATGATCATGTCTTCCCGAATGGTTCGATCACCATTGCACAACTTGGCACGATGGAAGAGTGGACCCTACGCAACTGGAGTGTCAACTTTCCATACAAATACATTGGCCACCCCTTCCACATTCACATCAATGACTATCAAACCTTCAATAGTGACACGGAATTAGACAAGAAAAGAAGTCTAGAAGACGTCACGATGTTAAATTCATCGGGTTATAAATACAACGATCCAACGAAAGGCCTACAAGAACTGTCACCCATGCGTGGCAGCTTTCACGCTATTGACCCATTACCAACGTGGAGCAGCAAAAGTAATCCATTAGATTTAGCCACTTGGGGTGCAAATGATCAGAAGATCCGAATGTTATTCCAAGATTATATTGGCACTTACGTCTTCCACTGTCATATTCTCCCCCACGAGGATGCGGGGATGATGGAAGTGATCACCGTCGTTGAAAATACTGATTCCAGTTGGCTTATGCCAGCCGAACCAAACAAGCCATTAAGCAAGGATGGATCAATTGAATTGACTTTGGCTCAGGATTACACGGCACGTACTCTTAAATTAGATGACACCTCAACAGATGTAAAACGCATCCAAGCAGGCGATCTCAACCATGATTTCAAGCAAGATATCATCCTTAGCCGTCCCGGTAATGAGAATGTATCTGGGCAGATTGAAATTTACGATGGTGCATCAGCACTGAAAAACAAGGCCCAACTCCTTGATAGCTTCAGCCCTTACGATTCTGTTCTGGCGCCATGGACATTTGCAGAAGATTTCAGCGGCGATGGAAAACGCGATTTAGTTACGGCTGGATTTGAAGGTGCAACGTCATCAACGGTTGATTTGAAAGATCTTCGCATCAACGCCTGGGAGTCTACTGATGGAGCCAAGTCGTGGACGGAACAATTTAACTTCGATCCATTCGACGACATTAACGCAACAATCCAGATGGAAAAGCAGGCCATGTTTGCCACAAAAGAAGCCGCTGAAGCGGCAGCGGCAAGTTTTGGTTGTTCAGGTGCTCATCAAATGGGTGATATGTGGATGGTCTGCAAAGACATGTCGGCAGCAACGAGTGATGGACACGACCACATTCACCCCGTCGATGATCTACAAGCCAGCCAAGTCAGCGTGGCCATGGCTGATATGAATTTGGACAATTTCCAAGATATTGCTATCAGCTACGCCATCAAGGATGGACTGCGTGTTCTTATTTTAGATGGCGCAGCACTCTCTCTCAAATATCAAACGGGAAAGATGAATGGTGGCTATTTCCCGGATGATCACGTTTTGGCCGATGCCTTGATCATCGATAACTCACTGAAGGATCTCAGTGAAGTAGTCCTCACAGCGGGGTTCAGCAGTTATGCCCAGTCAGCCCTTGAGGATTTAGTGATTACAACGCAATCCCCAAGCGGATCCCAGGTCTTCACGACACAATTGCAAGCAGGTCACTTCATCGCTACATCCGAACTCAACCAAACCGATGGTGATCACAGTGGCCACGCCCACCATGGTGCCATGCCTGAGCAAGACGATCGAGTACACAATATGCGTGACAATTCAATGCCCCTCTATATCGCCGAAGATCAAACTTACCGTTCTGCAGCGACGGCCGCCACACCAGTCATCTCTGGGGTATTTGGAACTGGAGCCATTGTGCTCGGTGACAAACTTGTCATCGCTCAAGGTGTCGAATCCAAAGATGGAGAATTCCACTATGGCAATAGATCCAGTAGCCCAAGACTCGAAAACACCTCCCAAGAGCTCTTCTTCAATCTTCCACAACTCAGTTTAGCGAATAAAAATGATCTCAGCGGGGTGCGCAATTCCGACCTAACGTCCACATTCAGTGGCAAACAAGGAAGAGCACGCGTCAACCTGACCAATCTCACCTATCAGGCCTATACCGGCTCCACTATGGGGCCGTCTGATCTGGCAGATTACGCTGCGGTCATTCTCGGAGCAGGACAGACACCGCAAGATCTCGTCGACGATCTCTTGGACAATCCTGATTCAGCAGCCGCGATTGATGCCAGTTATGGCGCACCACTGAATGATCTTTCCGTGAAAGACATCGTGACGGGGGCAACTAAGAATTTATATGGTCGTGATCCAAGCAAGCGCGAATTAAGTGACTGGCAAGGAGAGGTAGGTGATGGCCTCGATAAAACATTGTTGCCCCTTTCCATCCTTCAAAGCACGAAAGACAACGACATCTACCGCACAGGCGTTATGTCTGCCGCAGCGAAATGGAATCAGGCTCAATGGAGCACCAATGCCAACCTCAAGGGAGCCTTCGGCCAGGGTCTAGCAAGTGATGTCGACCGGTTCACAACGATCACCGAATCCCTCGATAACGTCGGCGTTTTAAACAGTTGGGCTGACGCGCAAGATGAACTGAATCAATACACAAAAGAGGCCTTGAAGACCTTGATTGGCACAGAAATTTCCAAATCGGGCTTCTTCTGATCCAATGGATCGGCGGCAAGGGACCACGGCAACGATTGTTACGCTTAAAACATGTCGGCTCTTTAGGGCCTCCTGCTAAAAGCGTGTGATCAGCGAGGCCCTTGCCGCAACGACCCAAACAACTGAGAGGAGAGGCATCCTGCGCAAGCGCTTAATCAGTGGTCTGGCTGCAGGAGGTTTTGGTCTGCTCGTGGTCGGTCTCGGTGGTTGGTGGTTCACCCTGGCCGTTGGGGTGATCGTTCACCTGGGACTGCTGGAGTTTTTCCGCATGGCCCAGTTCAAGGGCATGCGGCCAGCAACGAAAACAACTCTGGTGGCATGTCAGTTGCTGCTGCTCAGCACGCAGTGGGCAGCTCAGGGAGGTCTTCCCGAAAGCATCGCCCATGCGGTGTTGCCACTCTCCGGCGCTGCCATTTGCATCTGGTTGCTGCTGCAACCAATCACTGGATCCATCGCCGATATTGCAGCATCGATCTTCGGACTGTTTTATCTGGGCTTCTTACCCAGTCACTGGTTGGCCTTGCGTAATCTCACAGCGCCTCAACTGGTGCCCTCTCTGAATCAATTGCCAGTGACTTGGAGCTGGCTGAGCAGTGGCCTAGTCATCACTTTGTCAGCCTGTCTGATGATTGTTGCGAGTGACATCGGCTCATGGGCTGTCGGCAAGCGCTTCGGCAAACACCCCCTCTCCCCGATCTCACCCGGCAAAACAATCGAAGGAACACTCGGGGGAATTGCTTGCGCAACGCTGCTTGGTCTGATCTGTGGTTACGCCATGGGGTGGCCATTGGCCGGGCTACCGGGTTTATTTCTTGGTGCGTTAGTCGCCCTGATTGCTTTGGTTGGCGATTTAACAGAATCGATGATGAAGCGCGATGCTGGGCTGAAGGACTCTGGTGATGTGCTGCCTGGGCATGGCGGAATTTTGGACAGGATCGATAGCTATCTCTTTGCTCCAGCGGTGATTTATTACGTGATCGGTTTAGCAAAACCGTTCTTGTCCTGAGCAGGCAAGGAAACAACCGAATCCCCCCTAGGGGGTGACATCAGCTTTCCCCTTCAGGTGAAGCAAACCACCGCACAACTCCGCCTGTTCAATCTGAATCGTGGGATCCATCGGCAAAAGTGTTTGCTGATCTCGATCGAGAGGACGGATCAGCAGCGTGCCCTGGTCTGCGCAGAGCCGAAAACGACGGCGCGCCAAATCCTTGTGTGCGACAACGGGAGCTTGAAGCTCCAACACATCATTGTCGATATGAAGACGGCCTAAAGGGGTCAATCCCATCAACTGTTCAGCCAACCAATCGCCCAACCAACGCCAGGGTTCCTTCAGCAAGGCTTGGTTCAGACCGCGCCCGGTCATGGTCACCTCACCCTGCAAAACAAACGGTTGCTGCAGGCTGAGCATCCGTCCAGGTTGGAGCAACTTGACATCCACCTGAATCGGGCCACTTCGCAGATCAGCATGTTGAAGTGGCAGCCCCTGAAAGCTCACATCGCGGGCCATCAGCACGGCGCCACGAAGATGCCCTCTGAGCAAGCCAAGACCGGATCCATGCAGCTCAAGCTGCAGTTCACCAATGCTGTCGCACCGACTACGAATCCATAACTTGATGCCGCCGGCAATCAGTTGCAAAAGCGGTCCAGTCGTCGTACTCACGATCAGCTTTCCATCGCGTAATCGAGCCGTTTCATCACCCAACGACTGAGGGGGCGCTTCAGCAAGCCATCAAGATGTTGCTTGGATTCATCATTGAGAATTGATTTCCACTTGCCTCGGTTATCAAAAATTTTCTGATTAACCTGCCAGCTTCTTCGTTTGGCATGATCTTTGCCAGTTTTTCCACTCTTTAAACGGCCCGCTTCACCATCCCCCTCAACATTGAACCATCGTGTTTCATTCGCTTCTGTATCCAACATTGAAGCGTCAAAATCAAGCCGAGCATGGTTACAAATGCGCCGCATTGAAGCTTCAGGGTCTTGAACAAAATCCTCATATTTATGCACGATTGAATCCTCGAATGACTGCTGCTTCAAAAGCGCAATATTATCTGCCATATAGCGTCTATACCCGGTATTAATCGCTTTATTGTCAACAGGGTCGCGTTCTCGAGCAGCCAAAGAAGCAATCACGTCATATGGGCTACGTGTACACAAAACAAAGCTGGGGTTTTTCAACGTGCGCCGCGCATAGTCAATATGAAGAATATGCTTGGGAGTTTTCTCACAGATCACTTGCTTGCCTTCAGCCCGAGCTTGTTTCTTGAATGATTTGAGAACCTTTGGCAATTGCTCAATCTTAAATGGATCGAACATATGAGTTTCAACATCGACACCAAAAACATGACTATTCAAACCAATGATTTTTGCGGTGATCGTCGTTCCCGTATGTCCACAACCTGCAACAAGAATCCAACGCATCGTCCCAATCAACTACAAGCTGTTTGACTTTACTCTGCAATCAATCTGTACCAGCAAACGACGTTTGATCACTTAGACGGAACCAACGCTCGGCCACTTGTTGCGGATGGTCAAGATGAGGCAAGTGGCCGCAACCATCGAAGGTCTCTACAGGTTGTTGCAGAAGATCTAAAACCGCTTGCTTTAACGCTGGCCGCAAAATTCGATCTTGATCACCCCAAATCACATGCAATGGCTGAGGCGGCAAAGGGGCGCCACAGCCAGCAAATCCACCGCTACGCGCAAAACCAGCCAAAGCCTCCGCCCAACCAGGAGACTGCAAATGCAAAGAAGCGATCTGCTCCTCAGCCGGGCCAACAGAGGCCTCTGGATCCGCAAACGCTTGCCGACAAAGCCCCAAGCGCACACCAGGTCGAGACAAAAACCAAACCCCCAATCGATCCAATAGGGGTGGCAACGGCATGGGACGACCGCTCAACCCGGCTGGAGCCAAAAGCAACAATGCATTGACCCGGCTCGGACAACGGCGAGCCAGATCCATCGCTACCGCACCTCCCATCGAGGCACCAATCAGAGCGAGGGGCTGATCCTGGGGCAAGCGCTGGAGCAAAAGCTCGAGATGTTGCAACACGGCTTGCGGCCCGAACCGCGTTGTTCTGGGCCGAGGAGAGAAACCAAAGCCAAATAAATCCGGAATGAACAGGCGATGCCGGGTCGCCAAAAGTGGAGCTAAGCGGCGAAATTCCAAAAAACTGCTGTCGAAACCATGCAGGAGCAAAAGGGGTGGCCCCTCACCCAGCACGGCAACAGGAAATGGATCTTCGATCTCCAGCTCAGGCAGGACCCACCACTGAACCGTTTCGGCAAGATCCTTGGCTTGAGGATCCAGAAGTTGGGGAATCAGTTGTTCGAGCAGCGAGGTCAAGAGCGAACTGAGCTGAGTTCCGCTGCACCAACCAGCGCTTCAAGCAGAGCGCCAGGAGTGACAGAAAAGGGAAGATGATGCAGATCTGAATCGTCTCGGCAAGCGAACTGACACACCTGTTTCAACTCAGCCAAACTGACTCCTGCCAGACCAAGATCATCAAGGCTGACCGGAAGGCCTAGATCACTTAGCAGTGGCATCAATTGGCGATGGGCTTGAGCCGCCAGGCGATTTCCACCCAAACGATCTTCGAGCCGTAACTGCACGAGCACACCGAAACCAACCTTCTCACCATGCAAAACATGGTGACAGGCCTCCAGCTGAGTCAAACCGTTGTGCACTGCATGAGCTGCGACGGTGCGGCAACGGGCACCGCCAAGACCTCCGATCACACCTGCTGTCAATGCGCAGGCTTCAGCCACCCGAACCCATGCATCACTGCTGGTGTCGCGCATCGCCTCAGCACTATCGATCAGCAACTGGTCTCGTAAAACCCGCGCCATTTGCACCGCCTGCTGAACCAAACCATCGCCACTATCACCACTACTGACAGATGCCTCGTACCACTTGGCCAAGGCATCGGCGATCCCACTGGCCAAAGTGCGCTTGGGGGCTTGACGCACGAAAGCATGGTCAAACACCAACAGGTCAGGACACCGTTCAAGTGCCAGATCAGCCTGAAAAGCTCCCTGTGGGCTGTAAAGATTGGCCAGCGCGGTCCATCCAGCACAGGTCGCAGCGCTGGTGGGAATTGTGATGCATGGAAGTCCAAGACGATGGGCTAATAACTTGCCTGCATCGAGGACCTTGCCGCCACCAATGGCGATCACCGCATCGCTGCAATCAATAGTTCCAGCCAGCCGCTGAAGGTCGTCTTCGCAGCAATCAAAGTTCAGACGTTCTTCACGTGGAAGCAGACCAATTGCAGTGAGATCATGCTTGATCTGCGCTCTCAAAGGAGCTGTCACATCGCTGCGTCCAAGTAAAATAGGACGTTGACAAAGTGCTGCGATATGGGGCAAAGAAGTACCCCATGCACCCTCCCCACGCAGCACCGCGGCAGGCGCGATGGCGTGGGCAGAGATGGGAGCGATCATTTAAACAACAGCACCAGCGAGTTGAGGAGTGGCATCCGCACGCCCTAAATGGCGTACCACCACTTTCTTACTTTCGTCTACATCAACCTCAGCGTGATCGCCATCTTTAATCCGTCCAGAGAGGACTTCTTCAGCGAGAGAATCTTCCAGAAGACGCATCACAGCACGACGCAAGGGTCGTGCACCGTAAGCAGGGTTATAGCCCTCCTCAACCAAACGCTCCTTGAACGCGTCGGAAACAGTGAGCGTGATGCCTTTCTCATCCATGCGACCAAAGACCTCTTTCAACATGATCTCAGCAATCTCCTTCACCTCATCGCGACTGAGCTGACGGAAGACAATAATTTCATCGAGTCGATTGAGGAACTCAGGCCTGAAGTACTGCTTCAACTCCTCATTCACCAAGGAGCGAATTCGTGTGTACTGCGAATCCTCAGCACTTTCACCAGAGAACTCAAAGCCCAGACCACCGCCACCTTTCTCAATCACCTTTGAACCAATATTCGAAGTCATGATGATCAACGTATTCTTAAAGTCAACGGTGCGACCTTTGGAATCAGTGAGGCGACCATCTTCAAGTAATTGCAAAAGGAGATTGAACACGTCTGGATGTGCTTTTTCAATCTCATCAAACAAAACGACAGTGTATGGGCGTCGACGCACCGCCTCCGTGAGTTGCCCCCCTTCGTTGAACCCGACATAACCCGGAGGAGAACCAATTAACTTACTCACCGTGTGACGCTCCATAAATTCAGACATATCAAGACGAATCATTGCCTCTTCACTTCCAAAGAAGTAGGTGGCCAATGCTTTGGTCAATTCCGTTTTGCCTACTCCTGTAGGACCCGAAAAAATGAAGCTAGCGATAGGACGGTTGGGATTTTTAAGCCCAACACGAGCCCTACGAATAGCCTTGGAAACGGCCTTAACAGCTTCATCCTGGCCAATCAAGCGCTGATGCAACGTCTCCTCCATATTCAGCAACTTCACTGACTCACTTTCAGTCAGTTTTTGCACAGGGACACCCGTCCATGAAGCCACGATTTGAGCAATATCTTCTTCATTCACCAGTGGCGTGGTTTCGACATTGGCATCAGCCTCTTTTGGTTCAGCGCTGGCATCCCCTGTTTCTGTCGTCGCTTCATTTCGGCTGCTCTGAAGAAGAGAACGAATCTGTTCACGCAGTTCAACTTCTTTCTCCCTTAACTCTCCTGCTTTTGTGAAATCCTGATCGCGAACAGCTTCTTCTTTTTGCTTCTGAACGTTCCTTAATTCTCGGTCGACCTCTTTTGCCGCAGGGGGCAATTTGGAATTGAGTAAACGGACACGACTACCAGCTTCATCAATTAAGTCGATAGCTTTATCAGGAAGGAAGCGATCAGAGATATAACGATCACCAAGAGTAGCTGCGGCGACTAAAGCATCATCGGTAATTTTGAGTCGGTGATGTTGTTCATAACGCTCTCGTAAACCCTTCAGGATTTCAATCGTGTCATCAATGGAAGGTTCACCGACATTGACAGGCTGGAAACGACGCTCCAAAGCAGCGTCGCGCTCAATGTGTTTCCGATATTCGTCGAGAGTAGTTGCTCCAATGCATTGTAATTCACCTCTCGCCAATGCAGGCTTCAAAATGTTGGCCGCATCGATAGCACCTTCAGCAGCACCAGCTCCAATCAAGGTGTGAACTTCATCAATCACCAGAATTACATTGCCCGCAGACTTAATTTCCTCCATAATTTTCTTGAGACGTTCCTCGAATTCACCGCGATATTTCGTACCAGCAACCAGGAGACCAATATCAAGAGTAAGCACACGTTTATCTTCCAAAATATCTGGAATTTCACCCTGCTGGATGCGTTGAGCGAGACCTTCGGCGATAGCTGTTTTACCAACACCAGGCTCACCGATCAAAACCGGATTATTTTTAGTTCTTCGACCCAGAATTTGAATCACCCGATCAATTTCATTGTGGCGACCAACCACTGGATCGAGCTTGGCCTCACTAGCCAATTGGGTCAGATTGCTACCGAATTCGTCCAAGGTCGGAGTCTTGGTTGAACCCTTAGAGCCGCCGCCACCGCCACCACCAGCCGTGACTTCTGCGGTTTCACCAAGCATGCGAATCACTTGGGTGCGAACCTTGGCAAGGTCTACACCTAAATTTTCTAGAACACGCGCTGCGACTCCTTCTCCTTCACGGATAAGACCAAGGAGAAGATGTTCAGTTCCGATGTAGTTGTGGCCGAGTTGACGTGCTTCTTCAAGAGAAAGCTCTAAAACGCGCTTAGCACGGGGCGTAAACGGAATTTCAACTGCTACGAAACCAGAACCGCGACCAATAATCTTTTCGACTTCCACACGAGCGTCCTTGAGATTGACGCCCATGGACTTGAGCACTTTGGCGGCAACACCAGTTCCCTCACCGATGAGGCCTAACAGAATCTGTTCAGTCCCAACAAAATTGTGGCCGAGGCGACGTGCCTCCTCTTGGGCCAACATGATCACCTTGATGGCCTTCTCGGTAAATCGTTCGAACATCGTTGAGGCCGATGTGTAGATGACCCCAAGATATCAGGGTTGGGGGAGCGGTGCGACTGTTCGGTTTGTACGGTCACTTTCCAGTCATAGACAGGGCTGGAACATGCCGAAATTAACAATTAATTCGTAAAAATGTGGCGGTATTTTTGTTGACCGTAGAGAGGAAACCGTACACAACAATGGCATCCGCCATCAATCACTCAGTTCACTCAGACGTATCCATTGCACCAGAGCATCCCGACCGTCGCTGTAGTAACGATTGCGGCAACCAGCATCTTGGAAACCAAATCCTCTGTAGAGAGCGATGCCCGCGGTGTTATCGCAAGCGACCTCAAGGGTGGCGTGTTCCGCTCCGGCCTGAAGGGCTCGCTCCAGCAAACTCCTAAGCAGCACGCGACCGTGACCTTGCCGACGTCGACCTGGATCAACGGCCAATGCCGTGATGTGCAGCTCATCGACCACAACCCAGCCACAAGCCACTCCAATCAGGTGTTCACCATCAGCCAGGCCCAGACAGAGTCGGCTCGGTTCGACCAGCTCGCGCCGCCACTGTTCTTCGGTCCAAAGCCCCTCCAGCGACCGTTGATCTAAAGCGACGCAAGCCGTTAACCAACGCGCATCAAGATCGACGAGATTCATCCGGCGTGCTGGATCGCACCATCGATTCCTACATTGCCTTTCTACGCCGGTCAGTCTTGAGTCAGACCATTACCAACAACCAGCCGTTCGAGGCCAACTGCGAGTTTGAAAGTCCGAACCGCAACCTAGCCCCCGTTACGTCGACTCTGGATTCGCAGCACCGATTGATGGTGGGCGGTTGCCGATTGAGCGAATTGGCTCAGCGTTACGGAACACCGCTCTACGTGTTGGATGAAACAACCCTTCGCTGTGCCTGTCGCGCCTACCGCGAAGCGCTTCAACAGCATTACCCAGGTCCGTCCTTACCCCTTTATGCCTCAAAAGCCAATAGCTCATTGATGTTGAGCAGTCTTGTCGCATCAGAAGGGTTCGGGCTCGATGCCGTGTCTGCTTGCGAAATGCTGACCGCCTTGCAAGGCGGGATGCCCGGGCAGCGCATGGTGCTGCACGGCAACAACAAATCTGACGAAGAACTCCTGCTCGCCTATCGCAACAACGTCACCATCGTGGTCGACAACCAACACGACCTCGAACGGCTTGAGGTGCTGATCCCGAAGGACAGTCCGCCAGCACGGCTGATGTTGCGCTTCACGCCTGGCATCGAATGCCATACGCACGACTACATCCGCACGGGTCACCTGGACAGCAAGTTCGGTTTCGATCCCGACCAACTTGCACCGGTCTTGCAGCAACTCGTGAAGCAACCATGGGCGCAACTCACAGGGCTGCATGCCCATATCGGCTCCCAGATCTTCGAATTGGAACCGCATCGAGATCTGGCAGCGGTCATGGCTGATGCCCTCAAACTGGCCCGTGATCTTGGTCATCCAGTCGAGGATCTCAATGTTGGAGGGGGTCTAGGAATTCGATATGTCGAAACCGACGACCCACCAACCATTCAGCAATGGGTGCAAGTGATCGCTGATGCGGTTACCACAGCTTGCCGATCCAGAGATCTAAAACTGCCAAGACTGCTGTGTGAACCTGGTCGCTCGCTCGTGGCCACAGCCGGGGTCACCCTCTACTCGGTGGGCTCGCGCAAAACAATCCCCAACGTTCGCACATACGTTGCGATCGATGGAGGGATGAGCGACAACCCACGTCCCATTACCTATCAATCGCTCTACACGGCAAAACTGGCAGATCGTCCCCTAGAGGATGCCAATGAAACCGTGAACCTTGTTGGCAAGCACTGTGAATCTGGTGACGTGCTGCTAAAGGACCTGGCCTTGCCCCAAACCACAAGTGGAGACGTCGTGGTGGTCTTTGCCACCGGTGCCTACAACGCCTCGATGAGTTCGAATTACAACCGTATTCCGAGACCAGCTGCGGTTTTAGTGCATGACGGATTGTCTGAGCTGGTCCAAAAGCGGGAACAGCCGGATGATTTGCTGCGCTACGACGTTCTCCCAGAGCGCTTCCAGCAGCTAGATTAAGAAAAGTAGGGCTGGATTGAGTGAATGCATTGGCGGTGATTAATCCGCGCATCATTCTCAATGTACTGGACATCCTGTTTGCCTCAGCCATTGGATTCCTGCTTTTCTCCCGGGTTAACGAAGCCCGTACCCTCTGGCTCCTGCGTGGTTATCTATTTCTTGTCGCAACCGCATGGTTTGTGCAGCGTTTTGCCACGTTGCCACTCACATCAAAATTAATTGATGCACTTGTCTTAGCCTGTTCACTCTCCTTAGCCATTCTTTGGCAAGGTGAATTACGACGGTTGATGGAACTGCTTGGCACCGGTCGTTTGGCGGTGTTGCTTGGAAGCGCTCAAAAAGAATTTCGCGCAAGCGCAGGAACCGTAGCCCACATCACCGATGCAGCTGGTCGTCTGTCTCAGCAACGACGCGGGGCCTTGATCGTTGTGGATCTTGGTAGTGATCTAAGACCAGAAGACTTTCTCAATCCCGGCGTCATTATCGGAGCTCAACTCAGCCGCGAACTTCTCTTAAATCTGTTCGCTGCTGACACCCCGTTGCACGATGGGGCCGTATTGGTACGCAGCAATCGGATCGAAGCTGCTGGAGTGATTCTTCCTTTATCCCGCCACAGTGTCAGTCGTTATGGCACACGTCATCTAGCCGCTCTTGGCATCACCGAGCGATTTGATCGCTGCATCTGCATTGTGGTGTCTGAGGAGACCGGAACACTTTCACTCGCTAACCAAGGAAAATTGGAACGCCCCATCACCAGCAGTCGATTAAACGAATTGCTGCGCGATTTGTTCAGCAATGCTCAAACGCTTCCTCCAGCAAGGCGTAGCGTGGGCAGCTCTCCATCTGAATCGCTGTCTTGAGCCGGCAGGCTGCCAGCACCGACACCTCAAGATGTTCCGCCTGCCCGCCGGAACTTGATCCTGCACGATTGCCAATCCACATCGCAGTGATCATGGATGGCAATGGCCGCTGGGCCCAATCGCGTGGATTGCCACGGGTGATGGGTCATCATGCCGGTGTAGAAGCTTTAAAAACCACCCTGAGACTTTGTAGTGATTGGGGGATCACAGCCCTAACTGCTTACGCTTTTTCCACTGAAAACTGGTCTCGCCCTGGCGATGAGGTGAATTTTTTGTTGACACTGTTCGAACGGGTCCTGCAAAAAGAACTTCAAAGCTTGGAAACCGAACAGGTGCGCATCCGCTTTCTTGGAGATTTAGATGGGCTACCCGAAAAACTGCAAGGCTTGATTCAAGATGCCGAGGAACGCACATCAGCCAATACAGGCATCCATCTCAACGTCTGCACCAATTACGGGGGGCGACGGGAACTGGTGAGAGCGACGCAAAGGCTTGCAGCTCGAGCCGCCAGTGGAGATCTTGAACCGCAGAACATTGATGAGAACACCGTCGCAGCTGAACTGTTCACGGCAGGCGAACAGGATCCTGATCTGCTAATACGCACCAGTGGCGAACACCGAATCAGCAATTTTTTGCTCTGGCAACTGGCTTACGCCGAAATACATGTCACTGATGTCTTCTGGCCAGATTTCGATGCGGAAGCGCTAAAGAAGGCACTGTTGGATTACCAAAGTCGAAACCGCCGGTTTGGCGGCCTCGATCCGATCTCGCCATGACCCGTCAAGCCATGACCTGTCAAGACATGACCTGTCAAGACATAACAGTGCCGACCCGTCACGACTGGACAACGGAGGAGATCCAAACCCTGCTTGAGCTCCCCTTAATCGACTTGTTATGGCGGGCTCAAACCGTGCATCGAGAAGCCAACCCTGGCTACAACGTTCAACTTGCTTCTCTGTTGAGCGTGAAGACCGGAGGTTGCGAGGAAGACTGCGGTTACTGCTCGCAATCAATCCACAACAGCAGCGATGTGACTGCTTTTGAATCCCAGATGCAAGTGGAACCTGTCTTACAACGAGCCCAAGTTGCCAAGGATGCCGGTGCTGATCGCTTTTGCATGGGCTGGGCTTGGCGCGAGATTCGCGATGGCGCTCCATTTGAAGCCATGCTGGAAATGGTGCGAGGTGTCCGCGCAATGGGCATGGAGGCCTGCGTAACCGCAGGGATGCTCACAGATCATCAAGCCGAACGACTCGCGGATGCAGGCCTAACGGCTTACAACCACAACCTCGATACCAGTCCTGAGCATTACGACAGGATCATCACCACGCGCACCTACCAAGAACGGCTTGAGACTTTGCAACGAGTGCGGAATGCAGGAGTCACCCTCTGTTGCGGAGGAATCATCGGCATGGGTGAGACCTTGCGGGACCGAGCCTCGATGCTTCAGGTGCTGGCGACCATGACCCCCCACCCAGAAAGCGTGCCAATCAATGGCCTTGTCGCTGTTGAAGGCACAGCTCTGGAAGCGCAGAAACCCTTTGAACCACTCGAGTTGGTGCGCATGGTGGCGACCGCACGCATCCTGATGCCTTACTCGCGAGTACGTCTCAGTGCAGGCCGAGAACAATTAAATCGAGAGGCCCAAATCCTTTGCCTACAAGCAGGTGCCGATTCCATCTTCTACGGCGACACATTGCTGACCACTGGCAACCCAGACGTTGAGGCAGACAGACAGCTTCTAGCGGATGCAGGAGTGAAGGCCAACTGGCAGGACAGCTCTGCGGCCTAGTCGAAAAAGAACGACTCCACTCAGGGCAATGCGGTAGAGACCAACCATCCAACTTTGACTGAGGGGCTGCGAAAACCACAGCCCTTCAGCCCATCTCTCAAGTCATCAAAACAAATAGCAACCAGAATTCAAGAGCAATCAACCAATAATTCCGTTGGGCAAAATGATGTCACCAAAAATACTCTCCCAATCATTTTTAAGAGCAAAGGGAATTTTTTTCCAACCAGTATTGCCAGTGACCACACCCGACTCATTCGTTGACCAAATCGAGAATCTGCCTCGATTCTTTTTACCTCTACCTTTCAAAAGCACCTCATAACCATCATCCTCAGGCACAGCTTTAATAATGTTGTAGCCCAACTTACGATTTTTCCAATTCGACAGAACCCTGCCACGACGGTTCGTAATAGATATGCCAGCATCATTGTGGAAGATCTGAGACTGATTCGTGCCATCAACCAGACCATCGTTGTTCTTATCAGCAACAGCCGGCAGCCCAATAATGCCGTCTGGCTTGATCAGATCCCCGAAGCGATCTTCCCATCCTTCTGAAACGGCAAGTCCAGGATTTTTCCAACCACTTTTGGTTTTGATCACACCATTGCGGTTGGTTGTCATTTGCTGGAACTTATTCCTGGTCCAGGAGCCTTTCCCCTTGAGAAGAAGGGCAAATCCCTGGTCTGTCGATACAGCCTTGATAACGTTGTAGCCCGTCTTTTTATGGCTGGAATTCACTTGAATCCTGCCGGCCTTATTTTTAATCGCAATACCTGCTTCAGAATCTGGATTGTAAATTAGAGGTTGCTTAATTCCATCGACCAATCCATCTGCATTGTCATCCTGAGCTGGGGGAAAACCAACATGACCATCCTCATTAATGATGTCACCAAAGCGATCCTCCCATCCATTGCCGACAGCAAAATCAGCAGATTTCCAACCACTGCGCTTTGTAAGCAAACCATCTGAATTTGTATTCCATAACATGAACTTACCACCAGTCCACTTACCATTTCCTTTCAGGAGCAGATCAAAACCAGACTCTGAAGGAGAAGCCTTAACAATCTGATAACCCAGCTTCCAATTCTTGAAATTACCCTGTGGCGTTCCATTTTTATCCTTAATCTGAATAGAACGCGAATCGTTAAAGATCTTGGATTGATTGCTCCCATCAACAAGTCCGTCTGAATTGGCATCAAACGCAGGGGCGGGGCCAACAAAACCATCTTTATTAACAATATCACCGAAGTAATCTTCCCATCCCAATGCAACAGCATCATCTGAAGTCTGCCAGTCACTTTTAACGGTGATCAGACCTGTTTCATCGATGTTCCATAGACGGAACTTACCAATCCGATGACTACCCACCCCTTCAACCAGGATTCGGTATTGACTCTCGTCAGCAACAGCTTTTACAAGCTTATAGCCAACCTTGGCATTTTTATAATCACCCTTGGGCCGACCTTGTTCATCCCGAATTGTAATCACACGACCACCACTACTCAAAATCTGTGTCTGGCCACTTCCATCCAATAAACCATCCAGATTGAGATCTGTTTCTACACGATCCCTGACCGAGAGAGTCACAGGTTGAACACTAATATTTCCAGCCTGATCAGAGGCCTCAACAACAAAGGAATACGTGTTATTTGCCTCAAAATCAGGGTCAACGATCAAGCGAACATCTCCAGTGGCAGAGTCAAGCGAAAACTGCGATGAATCATCACCATTGCCCAATTGAAGGCTTAGTTCAGTGGCGGTTTGATCAGTGATTGCTGCTGTATAGACAACTTGATCAGGACCACTATTTTCCTCAATTGCTAAAGCCTCATCACCCGATGTGAATTGGGGTGAAGTGGCATCAATCGTGATCGATAATGGTTTTGAGACGGCAGAAGGAACACCAAGCATTGCCGTCTTCGCGGTAATCGAATAGACCCCATCTGCCATCGGTGATTCCTGAGGCACCGTGTAAGACCAGCGGCCATCCACCCCAATCTGGGTTGTGCCTAACGCAATCGAATTCTGGAACAATTCGATTGTTTGACCTGCTTTACCAACTCCAGAGAAGGTGGGAGTGTTGATGCTCGTGATCCGGTCACTACTAGATACACCGGTATCGGCAGTTTGATCAAACAAGGGAGCATCGGGTGCCTCTGGTGCCTTTGGGTTCACCGGCGTAAATGTCCACACATCGCCAGGAATCGTTTCTTGTTCAGTGACGGTATCAATGCGCCAGTAATACGTTTGGCCAGCAACTAAAGGTACGGTAGGAGTAAAGATGTTGCTGCTCTGATTTCCCTGGAATTGAAGATCAGAAGGATTAGAACCGAAGTAAATATCGCTGGAAACACCATGACGGCCTTCAAGCCAGATCAGATCGGCATTAATCTTGGCATTATCTGCTCCATCAGCCGGAATCGGAGTTTTAGCTTTCGCGGTTTGATAACCTGGAATCCAATAATGATCATCACCATATTCATACGCTCCAATATCGGGTGCAGCACCCACAAAACCATCGGTAAAACCAGGCAAGTGTTTGCCAGCATCAATAAAGATGGATCCTTGCTTAGGCCGAAAATCATAGTTGTCAATATCACGTAACTCTGATTCCATCGTCGAACCATTACGACCTTGTTTAGACATCGAATTATTGGTTCCATTCTCAGGATTAGAAACAGGAATGGCTGAATTCTTGTCACCTGCATTGTTATGAATAATAGAGTTCGCATGCCCAGCGATGGGAGCGCCAGTCTGCTTGCAGAACCATTCCCCATTCTGCTTCATTTTCTGAGTTGGAGCACAATTCGTTCCTGGCCTCCATCCATAGAATTTATCTGCAGTAACACGAACATCATTATTAGTGTTCCTGAAAGCGATGTTATTGAGAATGGTGTGATAATCGCCCTTAAACCGATATCCACGACGATTATTAAAACTGACATTGTGATGAGCAGTTCCACCAAATCCAGCTGGCGACCCATCAAAACGAATGCCATTTCTTCCTGGCATGTCATGCGTCCAATTGTTCCGCAACGTCAGGTTGTAGACCTGAGCCTGGTTAACCTGGAATGCAGAATCATCACCATGATAGAAGGGGTTATAAATGCGTGAAAGTTCAATCGTGGATTTAGGATAGTTAGCGTCGCCACCACCGTATTGCTTGGTTCGCCAAACCTGATTACCGATACGGCCGATCCCCCCATAACCGAAGGTGTGATACTCAACCCGGCGGACATGATTATTGCCAGAATCTCGACCAATTTCAAACGCAGAATAACCAGCCGGTTTATTGTGAAAATAGACATTATCGAGAGTATTACCAGAGACGCCTTTGCCCCAGGTCAGAAAACTGCCTCCATAGGTATAAGCAACTTCACTGTCACGTATGGTGAGATTGCGATCCTTCTCAAAGCCAAATCCTCGCGCGAGACCCTTATCAGCAGCGTAGGCAATATTATTCGTATGAGTATTAACATAACCTCCAGTGCCATACCTAAAATGATCGGTAGCCTCATCAACAAGCATATGCGAATGATGGCCAGAATAGAGCAACTTAGAATTCGAGATAGTTGTGTCATTGACGCCATTAAAGTTAATTTCGCCAACACGGAAAGTGAGTCCATCAAATACAAGATTTGAGGAAATTTGCACATCAAGTAAATTATTTTCTGCCGAAAGGTTGGGTCTTGGACTGAAAGCTCGAGCCTCAATATCTCTTTCATTCGGATCAGCTCCGTCGGGCAACCATACATAAAGAATGCTTGGTTTTCTTTTTAGGATGTAATCCTTATTTCCATAGGACATATTGATCCACTTCCCACTATGCCTTTGCTCAAGGTGCCATTCACCGGGCCGATCAAGAAGATTCAGATGATTTGTCAGATAATAACGACTTGGCAACTTTTGATTCGGCTCAGTGAGCGTCAAACTGGATGAATCCGCTGCCTTCTTGTCAATGACGCTAATAGAGTTGCCACCATCAGGCCCATGGGGCACAACGACGGCTCCATCCAAGGAAACCTTCGGCAATTCACTGGAACGAGAGGCATAACTGTTGGGATGCCAATAGCTATCCGGCGTAGGATTATTTGCATTGGAATCATCTGGCTGATCCCAGTCCTTCGTGATATTGGGCCATCGGGCACCCGTCAACATTTTTCCATCAAGAAACAATTGAGAGGGAAGATAATTAATTTCAGTCTTCCAAATATTGTCATCATGCTTCACCCATTGAGTTGTCACTGGATGCGCACCAGTGATAATGACCTCTTCATCTTGATAATTTTGTATTCGAATCGGCTGATCTTTTAAACCATGAAAACCAGTAATCGAGATGACAGAATCTTCTTTATTATGAGGTTGCAACAATTTTTGTCCTACCGGCAATCGATACGTGCCACCCCTGATCGTTAAAGAACCTCCAGGAACATTGCGAGTCTGAGCAAGTCGTCGCACGCCCATCTTGATCGTTTTAAACGGTTGCTCAAGAGTTCCAGGATTTTTATCATCACCGTCTAGGGACACAAAAAAGGTATTCCTTGGTGGCGGAGTGATTACACCATCTGGTTTAATAATATCTCCAAAACGCTCCTCCCATCCGTAATGCAATGCATAGTCAGCCGTTTTCCACTGTCCTACACTAGCGATTAAACCCTTGTTATCTGTTTGCCAGATATTAAATTTGTTGCGATGCTTGCTGCCGGTTCCTTTCAGAAGCAATTCATACCCCTTATCAGTAGGAATCGCTTTGAGAATTTGATATCCCCAGAGCTTATTGAGTGAATTTCCCTTGTTAACTCCATTCTTATTGGTAATCGGTATTCCAGCTCCATCGTGCAAAATCTGCGACTGATTAGTATCGTCCACCAATCCATCACCATTGCGATCAAGAAAACCATCGGCCACCGTGATCGTGGACTCAACAGATGATTCCGATGTGAACTGAGGCGCAACAGTATCAACAACAAGAAGCAATGCATCCGATGGCGCAGAAGAAGCATCGCTATCGCTCACGCGTTGCACTGTGATCGAATGGGCCCCATCCGCAAGCGCATTACCGTCTGGAACTTGGAAGGTCCATACCCCATCCTCATCTGCGGTCACGCGACCCAAATCATTCTCACCAGCAAACAACTCCAACTCCGAGCCTGCTGATGCTTTCCCGCTCAAGCTTGGCGTGCTGTTAGAGATGACAAGTTGATCAGAGCTTTCCCCCTCAGTTGGGGTATCAAAGACTGAGCTGAGAACAGGTGCTGATAGACCTGATGAAGAGGATTCTTCCGTTGAACCACTCGTTGGCGGCGTTTCAGCAGTCTCCGGTGAATCCGGAGTCGTTGAATCTGCCGGAGCATCCTCTCCAACCGTGGAGGACTCATCCCCGGAACCAGGTGTTTGAGGATCGGGATTCGTCGATTCCCCTCCCTCTTCAATCGGAGTTTCTGATTCAGACACAAGAGGCTTCTCATCAGACCCTGAGCTGTCATCAATCGGGGGGTCTTCTGACGGGCTGTCTTCTGTCGGGCTGTCACCAGAACCAATGGCATCAGAACTCTGCTCCGGCTCCGAATCAGCCTCACCAGAATTGACTGGATCATTGGGAAGAGCAGTTGATTCGTCTGAGGAAGCAGCATCCGAATCAGATTCTTGATCCTCTTCAACACTCAACGCACTGATAACATTCTCATCTGGATCACTAACAGCATTTTCATCCAAGTCATTGCTGGATTGACGCAATGTCAAACCGACTTTTACAGGCAATTCACTGCGATTGCCAGCAGCATCAGTTGCCACTACCGTAAAAACCAAAGTGTCTGGAATCTCCTGGAGACCCTCAATGTTGAAACGAACTTCACCAGTTTGACGATCGATCGTTAGAACACGATCAAAAACGTCTTCCGACTCCTTAAAGCTAAAAGTGACGGCAGAATCATCTGAAACACTCGCCTGATAAATCAGCTCACCAATCTTGTCATCCTCACCAACGGAGGCGGCTTCCAGACCTCCACCAAAGCCATCACCAACCAAAAGAGAGCGGAAACGCGTATCCCAGCCTGCAAATAATGCTTTGGCACCCTTGAGCCAATCAGTCTTGGCAATAATCTCACCAGATTGATTAACATCTGCAATCTGGAAACGATTCCGACGTTTTCCTTCAGACCCAAGAAGAACTTGAAATCCATCTTCTGTCGAAATTGCCTTTAAAGCATTCCAGCGTTTGGATGAACGATCAGACAAACGTTCACCCTTTGAGCCTCTAAGGCTAACACTGGAGCCGTCCAAATAAATTTGATAATGCTTTTTCCCATCCAAAAAACCATCTGCATCGACATCGGATGCCGGACCAATCACACCATCAGGTTGAATCACATCTCCAAAACGGTCTTCCCAGCCATCCTTCAATGCCTTACTTAGCGATCGCCATCCAGAACTGCCATTAATCCGGCCAGAAGCGTTCACATCCCACGTACGAAACTGGCCGTCACGCTTGGCAGCCCCTTGCAAGAGAACTTTGTATCCTTTTTCAACCTCAATCGCGTTGATGGCATTCCAATGCGATTTGGTCTGATTGGAAAGCTGACGCCCCTGCCAATCGAGCACCTGGATGTCACCGCGATCTGACGTCAGCGTGTAGGACGTCGCTTCATCAACAAAACCGTCTCCATCACTGTCAACAGAACGTCCCTGAAGCAAACGGTCGTCAGACATCACGTGAGGCCAGTGGGAATAAATCTCATCATGACAACGCTCCAGGGTGTTGTCATGAAGGGGGGTGCCCATGCGTACGCGAATGTCATCCCATTCGCACCAGCTCGATCGGTCGACCTAACAGCCTAATTTTGAACCAAAGTATAATATCATAACAATCATTTCTATCGACAACGAAAGGATAAATCCCTGCTAAAAAAAGATCAACCTTGAAACAGGTCAACAATCATGTAAAATTCTTAGGCGCGTAAGACATGACATAGGACTTGGCATAATCGATGTTAAAGCAACTACAAAGCAGCTGTTTTCGATCAAATAAATGAAGATCAACTGAAGACAATTAAAGCCACGTCCCAAACCAACTTAGATGCAAAGGTTGAAGTATTATAGATCGGTCAAGCAATCGAAAAAACAAATCATTGGCAATCGAGTCAATACTTTTCGTATTATCAATACAAATCATAGACATACATCAAATCATATAGACACCCTGTTGTTGATGCTTCTAGCCAGAAGTTTTCTTTGAATTTTAACTGGCGGTGGGCATGACTGTTCTCATCGCCAAGATAGTTTGAAGGCAAGGCGTCGCCGACCGACATCCAACCAGCTGAAAACAGTCGAGTAAGAAGGCTGGCACAACGTGAAAAGTTGTCTTCTTATCCAGTCAAATGCCGTCTCCCCTGGCATAACAGAAGGATCACTCACCGTAAAACCATGCCACGTCCCTTGAGCTCCTTGCTGTTGCTTGTTCTGCTCGGGGTCGGAGGATGTGGCCTTAATGTCGACAACATCAAAGAGGGAGCAGAAGAGATCCAAAAAGAGGCGGACGAAATAGAGCAACAAATCAATTCCTCCAATCTCAAAGACTGTCAAGACGAAAAAGGCAATCCACTACCCAAGTGGGTTTGTAGCAAGGACGAAACCGATCCCAAAAAATCGGACAAAGACTCTTGAAACAGCACAATCGCATCGTATGATTAGCGAGGGTCAACTCAAGGGATCGCTAGAAAAATAACTTCTAAAAATTCTCGAGGCAAGGAATTAGCATCACTGCTGATCGATCAAAAAACTGCAAACGCTAAATCTGATTTAACGACTAAACCATTAGGGGGATGTCGATGTACAACGATTATGCAAGCCTAATCCTAGTCATCAGATCAACATAACAATACAGGCAAAAAGAGTAACCAAGCAACATCGAATCGATTCGATGTTGACCGTGATAAATCAATCGAATCACAGGATTGATAGCCTATTCAAATATTCTTCTATGAAAATGGTATTTCATCTTGAATGAGGAAAGGAGCGGGAGCGACGATTAGCATTTTGTTCCAATTGACGAAAGCCTGCATCCATATCATCGACATTCCATAAGAGACCTGCAGAGACACAACAGAGCTCATCTTCATCTTGAAGCTCAACCATGTTACTCAGCATGTTGGCCAAGGCATCAGTGATGTGCATAGGAACGGCCTCATTGTTGCGATTGAATTGAGCAGAAGCGGACATGATCCAAGAATAGCAATGTGGAAAAGACCAATTGGATGACTCCTCTTGGCATCTTTAATGTGACATCGCAAAAGGTGTGCCATTGTGATCATCTTTGAAAAAACTCAAAGAGGCCTTAGTGAAAAGCTAGTGAAAGGCGGGATGGTCAAAAAATCTAATGACATCCACCAAGAGACATCAGCCGATAATAAAATTCATTGTCACTTGATTCTCATCCAAGTCATTCCAGGTTGGGATCTAAATCTTTTTGGGAGACATTCAGTTCTTCAATCAAATTACTGATGATAGCTTAATTAGCCTTTATCTTTACGACAACTTGATTAAGAGGATAGCCGCAGTCAGGCAACGGCTGAACAGACCATCGCTAAACAATCTATGATCAGCAAAAGCAAGCAACAACTATTAAAAACAACAGACCGGCCTGACGAACGTAAGCCCAGTACGAGCGGGATCCCCGATCGAAAAAGCTTAAAAAAACAATATTGATGGGACCTTCAAGCACATGATGTCATCCGAAGCAGTCGCTTCAGCATAAAACATTCTGATATCGCTCCATTGACAGATCCTAATGCCACTGACATGAGCAATGTCTCATTTAGGAGACCTCTTCTTCGTCCAAATAATAGATGTAGAGTACATAGGCAACCGTGATCAAATCGTTGTGAAGACATCATCATCACGGAAAGAGACCTCGAGAATACTTACAAAAGCGATTCCAACGCTTTGATTGCAATCAGCAAAGGAATCAGACATTCCAAAGATGATCAACACGTGCCCATAGTCTTCCAAGTCACTTGACGGGACAATAAGGCAACATTCAGGCCAAGCAAATGTTGGCTCTGCTGACGAGACCAGGTCTCATGCCAAAGGTGTCCATGGAGATCTCCACATCATTCTTACCCAGGATAGAACAGCACATGTTCAATCAATTAAAAATACAATGAACATCGAATCACCATCCATGCATATAAGGGGCAAAGATAATCACAATCACGTTCAGCAATCGATTTTCGCTGTCAAAGGAGTCAGCCACATCACTTTGCAATCAGATGTACTATCGTTGAAAGTTTCCTGCTGGGGCGGCATATAAACTGTGGGCCCATAATGTTTGTCGTGTCTAATCACGGGCCGAATACCAGGATAATGCGTTTCTCTAAACCACAAATCATCATGATGACTTCCGCCAACATAGCCATGTTGATACATCGGCTCTTGCCGAGATTTGATCTGTTTTAATTTCGGAAAAGGTTTCATTTTGATTTGGTTATACTTTCGTAAATTGAAATTCTTTGGCGCTGCCTTAGCTTCTATTGGAGCAGAGAAGCCGACAGAAACTGCACTGATCGCTGGAATGAGCGCCACGGTGATAGATGAGGCGATAGCGAAGAAGCGGTTCATCGTGAATGAAAAAACTGGATGTGTGCTTAACACCCATAAGATCGCTTCTGACGAGGTGAGTTTTGCTTTTGATCTCTGGTGAAATGATCAGAATTTGGTGGTGAATCTCTGGTGAAGCGCTCTGACCGCCTTCTCTCAGAGAATGCAAGCCATCCGAGGATTGAAGCAGATCATCCATCCAAGATCCTTAGAAATAGATGAGAAACGCACCATGAACGAGTCAACTTGGCTGCTCAATATTGATGATCCTGAACAACGGCATCAACACACGTGCTATTTCAAATCCTTGCGGGACAGAGACTGAAAAAACGCCACAGCGCACAGAAGCGGAGAAAACTGGGCATGCCAGAACGGCCGCTTTAGTGAATCATGCGCAGCAAGTCGCTCTGTCCAGCACCACCCTGTCCCTCTGAGGTGTGGATGTGGTGGACCTATTCAGTGCTTGGTGAGTAGAACCAGTGGGGTTGAGGTGATCTGCGCATCGGTAGCGTTGACATCAATGCCCACAGCTTTCCCGCCTTGGACCTAACCCACACCGTCTTCGCTACTGGTGGTTGGGTTTGGCCGCTTGCGAAGTTCGATCGACAGCGTGCTGAGCCTTCCAGAGCTAACCCCTCATGCCACATCATCAAGCAACAATTGCTCGTTTTCTGATGTCTCAGCCGTATAAATCCAATGTCATCAATGGGTACCTACCCATGAAAACCGCTGGAAATACAGGGCTCTGATCATGAGCGAATCCCAGCGATTTCTCGTGGCTGCCTTCTACGCCTTCACACCGCTTGCACAAGAGAAGCGCGAAAGGTTGCTGAGCGACTTGCCGCTGATGGCTCGCGACCACAGTCTTTACGGATCGGTCTTGATCGCCCATGAGGGCGTCAACGGCACAATCAGCGGCTCGAAGCAGGCCGTCGAAATTCTTTTGGAGCGATTGAGGCAGACATTGAGCTTGGGAACCGAACACTTTGAACGGTTGGAGGTGAAGCGCAGTTGGTCGCACAAACAGGTGTTTCGACGCTTCAAGGCACGTCGTAAAAAAGAGATCGTGACAATGGGCATCGACACAGTCGATCCTCGGACCAGCGTTGGTACCTACGTGGATCCCGCCGACTGGAATGCACTAGTCGATGATCCAGAGACCCTGGTGATTGACGCCCGCAACAGTTACGAAACAGCGATTGGCTCATTCAACGATTCACTCGATCCAAACACCGAAAGTTTTGGTGAGTTCCCTCAATGGGCTGAACAGACCTTAAGGCCGTTAGTGAAAGAGCAAGCACCAAAGCGAATCGCCATGTTTTGCACCGGGGGCATCCGTTGCGAGAAAGCCAGCAGCTATCTCCAGCAAAAGGGATTTGGCGAAGTGCACCATCTACGAGGAGGCATCCTCAAATATTTGGAACAAATCCCAGAAGCCGAGAGCCGCTGGCAGGGCGAATGTTTTGTTTTTGATCAGAGGGTTGCCCTCAACCATCAACTGGAACCAGGAGTGCACAGCCTTTGCCACGCCTGCGGTCTGCCTCTATCACCTGTGGACAGAGAACACCCGAGCTACATCAAAGGTGTTCAATGCGTGCACTGCATCGAACGCTTCAGTGATTCCGATCGAGACAGATTTGCCATGCGCCAACGACAAATGGACCAACAGTGAAGGTCCACAGCCGCGAGCGGCTTGGGACCAAGCAGACGAGGACGGGAAGGGGAAAAGCCGGCTTTCTCTCTCTCAATGCAGCAGTATTGGCGGTCTACTTCTAACAGTGAGCACAATCACAGCATTATTTGCCTCGGATCAATGAGAACTGAGTGAGAACAAGCCATTCTGAATGCATCGAAGGGGAACAAACAACCTCATCGATCCAAGTCAACCCACGCATTCATTATGGCCTTCTTCATGAACATTATCCCCTCTCTGACGGGAAACAACAATGACACCGTAAATGGCACAGAATTGGATGACACAATTTTCGACTTCTTCGGAAACAACACAATCAATGCCAATGCTGGCAATGACTTCATTCTAACAAAGTCGGGAAATGATATGGTGCGCGGTGGCGTCGGCAATGACAGAATTCACACAGGTGCAGGCAACGATTCCATTTTTGGAGATGCTGGCAATGATCAAATCTTTGCTGGAGCTGATGATGACTGGATTTTCTCAGGTAATGGCAATGACGTCATTTTTGGTCAATTTGGCAACGATACGATTAAGCTTGATGGAGGTAATAACACAGCTCGCGGTGGCCTAGGAAATGATCAAATCTTTGTTGGATGGAGTGATGGCAACAACAAACTATATGGCGGCTGGGGCCAAGACTCTCTGACAGGTGGTCGTGGAAATGACGTCCTCGTTGGTGGGCCAGGCAATGATGTTTTAAAAACAAGTGTAGGCCAGGATCAAGTCTATGGAGGAAAAGGAGCGGACAGCTTTGTGATAAGAGGACGGGATATTGGCACCACAAGGATCATGGACTTTTCATTTAGTGATGGTGATTCGATTCAATTTGAGAACCTTGAAATTTCTAGCGTAGGCCGATTGGGCAACATCATTACTGCAAGCACCATCGATGCTTCAGGTACGATGGGTCAACTTGAAGTGGTTTGCAGCCGATCGAGACTATGGGGTGCCGATGCCAATCAATTAATGGAAGATTTAATCGCACGGATTAATTAACACTCGGATGACTTGGAGAGTGCTGGCCTAATGACTTGATCACCAGAGGCCAGCACCATAATAATGATAAAAACTCAACGAGTCTTCACCCGCCGTTGCGGGTTTTTGATTGAGGGTTATTCAATACCACCACTTGGCAGCCAAACAAGAGGCAAGAAGTCATCCATCACGATCAGATCAAACACGACAAACCTTTTAATGCACAAGCGAGGGAATGCATTGCTCAACGCAATCGAAATCCCGTCAACCTTGTTTCAATCTGTTTAAGATCATAGCGCCCTCATGATGATTTAATCGGCAGGAGTGGCAGCATTGAGCTGATTCGAACAGACACTCTTCTTGCTTAGGCGTGTCTAAAAGTCTCCAAACTGAAATCACCCTTTTCAACACTCAAAACTGGAGATCAGGCGTCACAATGAAGATGAAATCGATTCCGCTTCAACAATGACTGATCTCAATGAACTCTTGACAACAATCAGCTGGCCTGTTGCTGTGGTGATCAGTTCTGTTGTGATCGGCCAAGCCATGATTGCAATCGCAAGAGCAGGAATCAAGGTCGAAATCGCAACAAAGCGACCAATTCTGATCAGCACAGGCTTAACCCCTCTGCGTGCCGAGGTTGATAAAGTCAGAATTTAGCCACTCTTGCAAAGATATCACTGATCAATTCTGACACGCATCACAAATCACCGGACGGCAAGACCGTCGGCAGTCCATAGCGATCATCACTTAACAATGCAAACAACATTGGAGCTTGATTTTCAATTTTTTCAGGTGTATTGAGCCTCCATTCATCACGAATCTCCTGAAATCGCTTCTGACTACGTTGCGCCCCAAGCATCGAGGTCATCCCCCAATAGAAATACTCAGTAATCTGACAGTGATAATCACAACTTTTATCCTCATAAGTGTAATAAGCTTGAGGAGGATAATCTGATGGAACACGTTTAAAATATCCGCCACGAGCATGATTCATCGCCTGACCAATCAGGGAATCCTTGGATAATCCAAATACGTCTTCATAGACAAGTGAATAACCAAGATCAGAAATCAAATGAAAGACTTCCTCCAACGTGGCATCAAACTCATCCGCCTTCTCCGACTTGGGATGAATCTCGTCATCAAAAAGTTCAACAAAGTGAGCCTTAGATTGGCGGATCGTACGCTCATTTTTGTCAAAAAATCTCTCGGCATCATTTTCATTGCCAGATAAAAACATCGCCGACCGATTTCTACGAAGACTTTTAACAACCTTGCTATTATTAGGCTTGCCATCTTGATCCGAATCGAGATATTGATCCAAAACATTCACGGCATGGTCAAAATTTGCCGGCGAGACCTGTGATGTCGCAAACACCTTGACTCCAAAAACCGATGCCTTCTGATCAAAAAGCATGCTTAAAGCCTGAAACGCCTTTCGACTCATACCCATTGATGTCGCTGAACCAAGATTAAGCCACCAGCTCCATTCAGCTCACCTTATAGCAACGCGTAGAAAATCTCCTCAAAACAATCATCGTGTGAACCAAATCACACAATCAATTGTCGCTTGTCATGGATGTTTTGCTTCGGCAAAGCAACAATAAGAGTATCGACGAGACAAACCTCGCGATGCAACATCAACCCTAATCAAACCAAAACAATGACAAGGTTTTCTTTCCCTGAAAAAAAGCAAATACCCAAGGGCAAATACAAGGCTGAATGGACTCTTGATTCAGAAGAGGCCATCGGCAAAAAAGGTATGATCAAATCCAGCTACGATTTTGAATTCACGAACAAAAATTGTCCTTGGCGTGGCAAAACTGGTCGCATGGTGACCAAAACAACGCATCGTCAACACGACGACCTAGCGCGAACAGAATACGCAGAGGTTGATCTCCGCGTAGATATTAATGGTGACGGTAAATTCAGCAAAAGCGAGAGTATTTTCAAGCGAGAGGTGAGAGGGCATAAAATTTCTGACAACCTAATTGACTACGAATCAACTAATTTTGATACTGCACGGTCGCTTAGAAAACTAGCGAACGAAGGATTTTTAGAATTTACCACTTCTTCCAAAGCTTCCATGGTCTGGAGTATGAGCATGACGCCTAATCACAACGAAGATAAAACATTTTATTTGAGTCATTTTAATATAATGCCATTCAGAGATCAAGGCTTGTTGGACAACGAAATGTTAGTGCCAGCCAACGTGAGTTAAACGGCTCCTTTCATCGCTGAAGCGCACTTTGGACTCCTGGTCATCCCTTGATTTTCATCGGTTGACCAGGTTGATCAAGACCAGTTCAGCCCAGCCTCGTCCTGAACAGTGCTTCAAAACTGGAACAACCCATATCTGTTCGAAGCCAAGTCGTCCAAGCCATGCTGTCTGCAGACCAACCCAATCGAACCAAACCGCTTCGGCATTGGCCAAGCAACTCATGACTGACTTACCCGTTCTCTACAGCTTTCGTCGTTGTCCTTATGCCATGCGAGCCCGCTGGTCGTTACTCGAGGCAGGACTGCTGGTTCGATGGAGAGAAATCGAACTCAAACGCAAACCAGCCGAGATGCTGGTCGCTTCACCAAAAGGAACGGTACCCGTGCTGGTTCTCAGCGATGGGACGGTGATTGATGAAAGTATCGATGTGATGCACTGGGCTCTGGCGCACGCAGACCCACGTGAACTGCTTACTGCCAGGGATTCCGCCGGCTTGATCGAGGAAAACGATGGCCCGTTCAAACACCATCTCGATCGGTTCAAATACACCGACCGCTACCCCGGAGAAAAGAAGCTCACCCATCAGCAGGCCGGAGTTGCAATCCTGCGGGACTGGAGTGAACGCATTGCCCTCCAGGGCTGGCTTCTAGGTGGACAAATGACTGTCGTGGATGGCGCCATTTGGCCCTTTGTGCGTCAGTGGCGCATCGCCGATCCCAATCTTTTCGATGCGGACCCACAATTGATCCCCCTCCGCGAATGGCTCAATCGCTTTCTCGACGATCCAATGTTTGAACGGTTAATGCAACGGGCTGATCCCTGGTCAGAGAAGGGTTCGCAGCCAATTTTTCCAGCAGACGCCGTTGTTGTCCCTCGTGGGCAACCCCTTTTTCACTTGGCTCTGGGCAGCGATTGGCGAGCTGCCCAAACCAGTGGTGAGTATCAGATCTCCACCCGTGGCATGACCCTGGCGCAGGTGGGTTTCATCCATTGTTCCTGGGAGTCTCAGCTCGCTGCCACCTACGAACGCTTCTATGCCGATGCAGGCGAAGTGTTGCTGCTGACCATTGATCCAACGCGACTTAAGGCTCCTTTACGTGCTGATGCCATCGCCAACGGCGAGCTCTTCCCCCATCTCTATGGCGCACTGCCAGTGGCAGCCGTCAGCGAAGTTCGTCCATACACCACATCCAGTTGCATTTAACCGGTGTTGATCACACGTTGGCCATCAACCAAACCATCCATAGCCTCAGAACTGAATCATGGCAGACAACAACAGGCATGGTGAATCGAATTGAACCGAATCGAATCGAATCAATAACGTCTTGATCAAAGCCCAGACGTCAAAGTTAGCTTGGATCAGGATCAGGGACCCGGATCGTCAAAATCAAACCCTTAATCTTGCTAAAAGTGACTCAGTGGACTTGTGAGTCATTACAGTTTGCCCTCAAATCTGAATAGCCCCTTCCCAACATTTGCTGGCACGAATGGTCTATTTCAAGCGCTCTAATCAGTGCAAGACAGCCCCAAAATCAGATCGATCCTGCTTCGCATCAGCGAACAACCATTGCGACAACGGCCCTTTAAACGGGCAAGAACAACCAGGCAAAGTCCCAAGAAACGAGTCTCAGTTGAGTCAAGATGAGACTGCGCAAGAATTCTTAGGACAGTTCAAGGGTTGCACGATTGCGCAGAGGCTCTATGACGGAGTGGTCGATTCGGGGCTGATGCTGATGCTTCCCTCGTCATCTCAACAAGACAGCCAGAGATGGTCAGGCCATCAACTCAAACAGCTGTTGGAGAGGAGCCCGAATCGAGACTGGGCTCATACTTCCGCATTAATGGAAGCCCATGAAATTAAGATGTGTCGCCGTTCAACAACACGCTGATTGCTAGGTACTGAACACGGAAGTGTTTGCAAAGTCTAACAACACAAGATTGTTCCATATAGCTCCATGACAAAGCCAATCTTGTATTGCGCAAGCTTCATCATCAGCAGCAATAGCTTTGATGCAGCCAGTCGAACCAATCCAGACATCCAACCGCAGGGGTGTTGATGCTCAATCAACTGGAATCTCAAGCGCAAGAACAAGGCTTGATGTTGAGATTGCAGGTTCGCCGACCGCTTGGTTTGTGGAGCTTGCGCTTGGTGGTCGCCCGTCCGATTGAGGATGCACGCCTGCAACTTCTTGGCGAGATGAAGGGCTGGGCTTACGCCAACCAAAATGGCCTCCAACTAGACACGATGCGGGTTCTGCCCTCAGCTCCCGCGGGCATCGGAGATCTCATTTGGGCCGCAACCATGGCCTGGGCCTTGGAGGTGACACCCTGCACAAGGGCACGATTGCTCGCGATTCACGATAACGATCACCAGCACCAGCGCCTTGTGCGTTACTTCAAACGACGGGGGTTCACCAGTGTGCGTGAGGTTGATGCAGCGCTTTGGGATTTACCACTGCGCATGGTGTGGGGTGGTGCAGGTGTGCTGATGTGCGGAGACTGTGAAGTTGTGCTCAACAAGGCCAAACACCGCTGGACCCTGCGCCACAACGAATATCAATCCGCTGCGTGATAACTACTACGCACCAATGGACCACTACGCACCTGAGCGAATCCCAACTCATCGGCAATCGCGGCCAATTCATCAAACTCTGTGGGGGTCCAATAACGCATCACAGGGATATGAGCCAGGGATGGCCGCAGATACTGCCCCAACGTGATCCTTTGACAATCCACATAGCGAAGATCTTGCATGGCCTCGACCACTTCCGCTTTGGTTTCACCAAGGCCAAGCATCAGACCAGACTTGGTGGGAATAGCTGGATCCAACTCACGTGCTGTTGCCAACAAACCAAGTGATCGCTCATAGGTGGCACCTCGACGCACCTCACCTTGCAAACGTCGAACCGTTTCAAGATTGTGGTTAAAACACACCGGTTTTGCGTTCAAGACTGTGGACAATCGTTCCCGTTGAAGCAGCACAGCTTGCTCTCGATTGGACACACCACCCCAAAAATCGGGGGTGAGCACTTCAATCGCCATCAAAGGCTGACGGCTACGGATGGCTGCCATTGTTGCCGTGAACAACGAGGCTCCGTGATCACTCAGATCATCACGAGCAACAGCAGTAAGCACCACATAGCGCAAGCCCATTGCCATCACAGCATCGGCAACACGCTCGGCCTCTGCTCGATCGAGAGGCATGGGAGCCTTGCCTTTGTCCACCTGACAAAAGGCACAACTTCGCGTACAAATCGATCCACCCAATAAAAAAGTGGCTGTTCCTGCGGCATAACATTCACCGCGATTGGGACAACGACCCTCTTCACAAATGGTGTGCAGACGGTTCTGCTTCACCAGGGTCTGCACCGCCTCCAAGTCCGAGGCATTGCCAATTGGCCTTCTCAGCCATTCCGGCAAACGTTCACTCGGAGCGATGGAGCTGTATCGACTCATCACACGCGCTAGCAAGCGTTAATTCTGCCGGTCGAAGAGAGTGATGGGGGCCGGCAGCCTGAATGGGTGCACCCATTCGGAGCGATGCCGCCGGCGAAATAAGTATCGAACACTACAACGAACCATGTTGTTTTCACTACGAAGAATTCAGATTTGATTCGCATGCCGACATGGGCAGGGTCTGATGAAGCCATCAGGCTTGGATCAGCTCACCAACTGACGGCGAATGCCCTCAACCGCACAGGCAGTGCGATTGCGCGCATTCATCTTGCGGATCACTGAATGGACATGATCACGCGCTGTGGTTTCGGCGATGTGCAGGGTGCGGCCGATTTCTCGATTTGAGAGTCCGTCGCAGAGCAACCTGAGCACATCATTTTCTCGGGATGTCAGCGGGGTCACGATTTGAGGGGGTAATTGGAGGGATCTCTCCCACCAACACCATCTCGCGCTTCCGTGAAGGGCACTGAAGGGCTTGCGAAGGATTCCCTGAGAGATTGCTGAGCGATACAGCCACAAAAAAGCACCGTTCCGCCAAACCCGAAACGGTGCTGATCACTGTAATCACAGTGCCTGACAGGGCTAAGCGTCCAAATCAGATCATGCCAATATGCTCAGCGCTGAGCTCTGGAGCTCCCTTAAAGGCCGCTAATAAACCACCATCGCCAAAGCCGCGCTCATCGCCATTCTCATTGAAATAGAGCCGACCTTTCAATTGGTCATAGAGGAAATCAAAGTTGCTGGCCTTGCGCAGTTGACGGAAATCCTTACGGGTCTCAGCGACCCCAAGTGACCCATCACCAGAAAACTCTTGCGAATCCAACAAAATTCGATCCCCCTCCCGCGCGCTGAAATCCTTAATCACATCAGCATTGCGCTTGCCGCATTGACCAAAATCATCAAAAACGAAGCTGTCAGCGCCGCGCCGACCGACCAAACGATCTCGACCAGGCCCAGCTCCGATCACATCATCATCACGGGTGCCGCGCACAGCTTCACCCCCGCGGTAACGATCCCCCGTGATCATGTTGGACAGATTCACGACTTGCCTGTTTAAAACAAAACTAGACACGCTGTTGTCGATATACGTATTATTGGAATCATGAATACTGTTGTCATTATAGACATTGCCGGAATCGTTGACACTGTTATCTGAATTATCAATATTGATATTATTAACGCTGTTGTCATTGACGACGCTATTATCATTAATCACAGTGGACTGGTCAATACTGTTGTCAATATAATTCGTTGTTGTGTTGCTAATATTATTCGTCGTCGTATTGTTGACGTTGTTAATCGTGCTGAAGTAAACCTCAAACAACTGTTGAATCTGTGCCAGGGTCAGCGTGGTATTACCTGCCGCAATATCATTCAGATCACCTTGATCAATGCTGGACAAGTCATCATCGGCCAAGGCCAGCTCATCCAAATCAATCTCATCGAGAACCGTCTCAAGATCATCAGGATCGATCTCGAAATTTTCCTCCTCATACTCACTCAAAGGATCGGTGGGTGTTTCATCGATTGGTTGTTCAACCACATCTTCAACAACCTCCAGCGCAGGCGGAGACACCGACTCAACCGGTGTGATCACCTCCTCGATCACCGGAGGGAGATCAGAAATCACCTCAACTGGAGGTTCCGTAGCGATCTCATCAATCGAGGGACTGTCTTCAACAGCGGGTTCATGGTGGTGATGACCACGACCGCCATCATGGTGACCACCGTGGTGGTGACCATGATGGCGGCCACCACCACGTCTGCCGCCTCTACCACGCCCCCCGAAGCCAAATCCATCTGAGAAAGAGAAGACTTGTTCGGCAACATCAATCGGCAACCCACTCGCGATGAGCTGACTGGTGACGGACTCAGCAAGCTCATGTTGCTCGATTGAAATATTGGTAGACCGACTGGACGAGTGACTATTTCTGCTGCTCTGAGCCAGCAAATCAAAGAAGGGAGACATGGCTGAGAAACGTAGTGCGGCGCGTAACAAAACCGCTTTGCACTACAACAATCACAGGCTTAACTTCTCAGCACATCCTCAGATTGACGGGGTCTAAAGAATCCACGACAAATGAAGGGGGTCAGCTGATGCTCAGATTGTCAAATTTGACTCGATGCCAGAAACAACATCCAAAGCAGATTGCAAGCCTTCGCCTGTCGATAATCGATCAATCGCATGATTTCCATCCACCACACTCTGAAGCGGTTCAATCACTGTGGTGGTCACCTCATTCACCAGATCCTGCGCTGCTTGCACAAGCCGACGCGGGCGCCGAGGGCGCCGTGGGCGACGGCCTCGGCGCGGCGGAATCACTTCATTGGCCGTAAAGAGTGACTCCGTTTTCTCCCATACATGCTCAGCCACCTGCTGTCCCATCTCACGACCGCGCAGATCACCATCTTGAATATGAATACCGCCATACAAACGAGACCGGCCAGCTTCTGCCGCAGCATCCCAAACACTATTCCATTGCAAGGTAATTGGATCACCGTCGTAATTCTCAAAAGTCAATTCATCAGTTGACCAAGAGCCGATCAAATCCGGTTCACCATCTCCATCAAAATCCTGTGCGCCACGACTCACACCATCGAACAACACATCCGAACCGGTGAACTTTTCAAGAACCGTTGCCGCCGCAAAAGAAAAACCGGAATGGCCAGAGGTGTATTCCGGAAATGCTGGAGTGACAAAGGTGACATCTTGATAGGGCTGCCAGCGATCGCCTGAAATCAGCTGAGTGCCTTGATTAGGCCCCCCCCATGAAGGGATCTCCTGATCTTGATAGAGATAGCGAATCGCGGTCTGAGGCCGCA
>MDSW01056195.1_pt1 | contig 49822 bp, 26 predicted proteins | sample 811171 | NCBI WGS metagenome assembly MDSW01 (sample SAMN05326641, study PRJNA326480) | marine metagenome | isolation source: seawater | place: Atlantic Ocean: North West | collected 2012
AACAAGTACCGAAGGTGCAGGAATCATTGGCCTTAATGCAATGGAAAATGTTACTCTTCCTGTGGCTAATTTCCTCGGTGGAATCGATGCAGCTCTCGACTCAACATTCCACCCATTCGACCCTGATTTTAACATTTCATTGCACGCAGCACTTGGGCCAGTCGCATTTGTTGGAATGGGAGAACCAGACTACCTTGTCTCTTCAATGGCAGCGGACCCAATGAATTCGACGACCATGCAACGTGCTACAACTTACGGATACACAGCTCCAATGATGATTGACCACGATGCCGATGCAAATACCTCGGATATTGTTTACATGGTTGATACAACTGGCGACGGGACTCCTGACACAGTCGTTCCTGATTACGGCCAAACACTCGTTCGAGATTGGTCGCTTTATGCAGGTGTTGGGACCATAATGCTCGCTAACGGTGGCGGTTCGGACTTCAACGCTTCAGACAACGCGGATACAGCCGACCGATTGGAAAACCTCCTCGGCGTTAGTTTTGATGGCGTGAACACCTTCAACCTCTTGCTTGCAGGACATACCTCAGCAACTCCAACCGGTCTGCTTGCTCAAAACGCTGACGGAACTGGTTTCGGACTTACCAACTTCCTGGGCAACTCAAATGCAATGACCGACTTTGGATTGAGCGAGACTCAATACGGTAAAATTATGGAATGGGCTGTTGGCTGGGCAAACTCAACAACTTCTCTTCAACTTGGATTAGTTGGCGGTGTTGGAACAATGAATGCTGAGCAATTTGTGAACACAACCTTTGGCGGCATGAGCCCAATTGGTGACCCTTACCTCAAGGAGTCCCTCAACATGGCCGGTAACTGGGGCGATGGAGTGATTCCAGGCCACGCTGATGCAACTCCGGTTTCAATCAATCAATCTCAGGCGGCTAACATTCTCTACGGCCCTCTCGGATTAACAACCTCTACTGGCGCGACTCTGTTCATGTATGGCGAATTAAGTGGTATGACTCCACCAATTGATTTCACAACCATGGGGGCAGGAACTCCAATGACATGGAATACAAGCACGATTTCGATGCTGTATGGCGTGGATGAAAATACTGCTGAAGCATTGAGTTTCTTTGTCTCTTCACCAATCTTTGGTGAGTTCGTCCCGAACTACCTCATGGATTCGTTCCAAACAACCCCTTACCTCACTCAAGAATTCAATAACTGGTTGCTCGGATGGCACGACCCTGTGGTTGCTTACCTCGCAACTGGAAACCCATATGATACGACCGTTGGATGGACCAGTCTTGAATCCAATGCAACTTACTACGGCTCTGGCGTAGTCAACAACGGAACGGAAATAGTCAGTGATACTGGAACTGATTACATGATTTGTACCGGAGAAGCCTCAACGTGCGACAAAGGTGAAATGATGGCTGTTGACGGAAGTTCATACTTCTCTTGGAAAGACCCAATGAAGATGCAAAACACATTTGGTCTTATCACAGCAGAATCCAGAACCGATACCACAGGCGGATTTTTGACCATGGATGGCGACCTTGTGGACCTCTCTGGATATGCGACTGCTGCCATTATCTGCGATGGAACTTCAACTTTGAAGGATATCGCAGTCGATGATTGTTCAGCATCACTTGACCCATTGGAACGCCCAATCCAAGCGAAACTTTTGGACACCGATACATTGCTTGATGCAATGCCAGGTGCTCTACCTGTTTACTTTGGAAGCGAAGTGACTCTGCAAGCAGAACAACTGAGTGGCGCAATTATTGCCGGCTCTTCCGTATCCACCTTCTGGTTGGATATGCGTCCTATCACTGAGCAACACACAGCACCAACTGCTGATGATTTACAAGCGGTGTTCACGATTGAATCCAGTTCTGAGATCAGCGATGCAGATGCAGAAACACTTGCATCCAGCGTCACGACCAACCAAAAGGCATTGGCCTATTGGACGAACTTCGATGTCCCAACAGACTTCCTTGCACCACTTCTTTACATCGGTGCCATAGTTTGTCTTACAATCGCTGCAAAAAAGACATCAGAAGAGTGAAAACTCCATCGGCAACTGTTGATGTGAGCCTTCAACAACTGAATCTCAGTTGTTGGCACTCGAGAAGAAACACACTTCAGTAGTGTGAGAACTCAACGCCATCAAGTGCGTGTGTAACAGTGTGACCTTGGGCATGGACATGCCCGATGACTTGGGTTCCAACCATGCGCTCATTGAGCCAAGTACAGATTGTTTCAGCGTGTTGCTTCGAAACGGCAAGAATCATTCCAGTGCCCATGTTGAACGTTCGATACATCTCTCGCGTTTCAATTCCGCCGACTTCTTGCAACCATTCAAATTCAGGATGCGGAGCGAGTGGCGAGTCAATATGCCAGCCTAAGGAGCCATGAAGGCGAAGTAGATTGGACAACCCGCCACCTGTTACGTGGCAAATAGCACGAATATCCGAGAGAGAAAATTCAGACTCAGAAGTTTCTGCATGATGCAATAAATCAACAATTGGGTCACAATAGATTCGTGTCGGGTTGAGGAAAACTTCACCGAAAGTAAAGTGTGAATCGTCATTTCCTTCGAAGTGCATGACGCTACGGCCGATACTTGCCACATTGAAGGGCACTTTATCGGTGTATTTGTGTCCTGTATGTTCCATAACACGGCGAACCAAAGAGTAGCCATTTGAATGAACGCCAGAAGAAGGTAAGCCGATAAGAACATCTCCTGATTCCAAATGTTCTCCAGTGATCGCATTGCCTTTCTTAACATAGCCAAGTGCAGTACCGGAAAGGTCGAGTTCGGTAACGATGCCAGGCAGGGAGGCAGTCTCTCCACCGGCTAAGGTTACTCGAGCCAAACGACACGCCTCTGCCAATGACGCTCCAAGTGCTGCATGGGTTTCAGGGTCGGGTTTTGGCACCGCTACATAATCGACAAATGCAATCGGCTCTGCTCCAACACACAGTAAATCATTGACATTCATCGCCATACAATCAATACCAACTCCACCCCATTGTTTGAGTAAAGAAGCGATTTGTAATTTACTTCCAACCCCATCCGTAGCAAGAGCGAGTAAAGAATCGCCGAACTCGATTAATCCACCAAATCCACCGGGTAAATCAACAGGGGCTCCCGGAGTACCTGCAGGTCGACTGGATGCGCTCAGTGAAGCGATGAGAGAGGCTACAGCAGACCCTTCAAGGTCAATATCGACGCCCGCACTTGCATAGTCCATGGGCTCGGCCATACCACCTTCAAAAGAAGGCGTTTGAAGAACTAACCGCCTCGAACCCTTGTTGAAATTAGGACAAGACCTTCGACAATTGCGAAAAACTTGTGTCTAATCTAAAATCAATTCCAGAATGAGTGCCATCAAATTCTTCCCAAGTATGTTCGATTCCAAATGCCGCCAAACGTTCGACAAACCGCCGACTTCCATATTGGATATGGTATTGGTCTCGACTCCCGCAATCAATCAAGAGACAATCCAACTTCGCCAGTGCAGAATGATTGGATTCGACAAGCATCAACGGGTCAAAATCCATCCAGCGAGACCATGCTTCGTTTTCGATGACAGCGGTCTTCTCATCAAGTGGCAAGACAATTCCAAGAGGATTCCCTGGACTTGGGGCGCGAGGGTCGTATGATGCAGCCATTGCACAAATCATCAGTGAATGAAAATCAGGTCCCGAGAGAGCAGTAGCATCGCGAACATGTTGGACATAGGGGGCAACCCCGCCAAATCTGTGGACATGGGTCAACGTCTCAGCAAAGGTCGGCAAAAACATTGTCTCGAAACCAACATCACCTGAATGACTCGCAACAGCATTCCATGAATTGGGTTGCAGCATGGCATTGACCAATGCGCCGTATCCGCCAGAAGATTTTCCAATTAATCCAAACTTTTCATTGGTTAAATAGCGCGTTTGAATGGCTGGCTTCAGAGCTTCTGCAAGCCAAGATGACCACTTCCCCAGCACTGGTGAATCAACAAATTGGTTTCCTCCAAGCGTAGTAAATGTATCCGGCATGACCAAGATGACCGGCTTCATTTTGCCAGATTTAACCAGGCGCTCATGACGCTGGGGCAATGTTTCAGCGAACGCTTTCCATCCTGCACGAGCAGGCCCTGAAGAAGTGAATGGAGCCAAATAAATCAGCACTGGCAAAGCGGTTCCTTGTTCCATCAAAGCGGTTCCTTCGGGAGAAATGTGGGTGAGGATTTCACGCTCAGTCGGGTCGCCCAGCCGGTTTTCCAAAAGCGGAGAATCCAAGACCCATCGCTCGATACGACCTTCAACGGGTGCAAATGCATGCTTCGGCATACCCCAAGCGACGTTCTCCTTCCTCATGTTATCTGCGGTCATGGCCGTTTGGCAGTGGACATCAATTTCCAGTGTAAACGGGGCGCGTCAAACCATCTCTTTTCCAATGGAAACGGAGGGGTAGGATTTTCGCGAGGGCATGGCTAAATACCGTTGGCGATATTGTTTGGAAGTCGGGAGCCTCTCCCGCGTTTACCAGGTGCGCAAAATGCTTCAAGAATTCGACCTCCCTGCTCGTTGGACTTCTTTGATTCAAGACCACTTCGCAGAATCGGTGCACAACCTTGCTCAGATGTGGCCCGATGAACAATCGCTTGAAGTTTCGTATCGTGTTATTGAAGGATTTGACCACGAGTTTGCTCACGACATCGTTCAACACCCTGAACTTCATTTCCATGCCTCAAACCAAGCCTTGCGCCAATTCCTTTTGGACGCTGGACACAGCACGATGTACCCATTTGTTCGCATCGTCCACCTCCCCGTTGACCAAGTCCGAACCGTATCACAACTACGTGCAGACGACATTGGCATGATGCTTGCAATCGACGCTGTTACGACCAAAATTTCAGGTGTTCGACCACGAATCTATGCAGCGACGTTCGAATGTGTTGCCTGTGGCCATTCGATGATTGTCAATCAACCAAATGAACAAGAACTCATCGAACCAATCGAATGCCAGCAATTAGACGGTGGATGCGGTCGAGCAAAGCGTCAAACTCGCTTTGAATTGAATCAAAAAGATTCTATTCTTATCAATTCACAATTTATGGAATTACAGGAATTGCCTGAACAAATGAAGGGTGGGATTCAGCCTGAACGAATCATCTGTATCGCTGAACATGATTTGGCAGGCAAACTCAACCCAGGAGACCGTGTCAAAGCAAACGGAGTTTTGTTTATTCGGTCTCAAAGAAAGGGAGGAAAAGATACTCCAGTTTTCGATATATTTTTGCGGATTCATTCGCTTGAGCGACAAAACATCCCCCTTGAGGAAATCGTCATTACCGAAGACGAGGAATTAGAAATTAAAGAATTGGCACGCCGTCCCGATATTTACGAGTTGTTTACCAACAGTATTGCGCCTTCGATTTTCGGAATGAATCCAGTCAAGCAATCTTTGATGCTGCAATTATTTGGTGGTGTGGCACGACTTAATTCAGACGGAACAAGGAACCGTGGAGACATCCACATTCTGCTCATGGGTGACCCTGGTGTTGCAAAATCTCAACTGCTCAGTTACATGTCGACAATATCTCCTCGTGGTCGCTTTACCTCGGGCCAATCTGCTTCTGCCGCAGGTCTTACCGCCGCCGCAGTTCAGGATGCTGCTGCTGATGGGCGTTGGACTTTAGAGGCTGGAGCATTGGTTCTCGCTGACCTTGGCCTTGCCGCTATTGACGAATTCGACAAAATGAATGAAGGCGACCGTTCGAGTATGCACGAAGCAATGGAACAACAGAAAATCTCGATATCAAAAGCGGGAATCAACGCGAGCCTTCGTACCCGTTGCGCAGTACTTGCGGCAGCGAATCCTAAAAACGGCCGCTTTGAGCCAGTTTCAGAAGTACCATTCACCGCGCAAATCAATCTCGCCCCTCCTTTAGTTTCTCGATTTGACATCATTTGGCTGTTAACCGATGACCCCGAAACAGAAAAAGATGCGAAGATTGCACAGCACATCATTGGAAACCGATTGCAGGGCACCAGTGAATTGTTAGTGAGTGAAGGCAGCGCCCCCGACCCAACCAAAGGAACATCCCGTTCCGGCATTGAACAAACTTCGGAACATGGTGAAGTTCTGACTCGAGATTTAATCCGAAAATACATTGCTTATTCCAAGCGAACCGTCCACCCCCATCTTGAACAAGAAGCGCGAGACACCATCGTCAAATTCTATGTTGAGACTCGAAAACAAACCGGCGATTCAAACGACAGTGTTGCCATCACCGCACGTTCTCTTGAGGCTTTGGCTCGTTTAGCAGAAGCCAGCGCTCGTATCCGCCTCTCGCAAGTGGCTACGCTGGAAGATGCAGAACGGGCAGTCCGAATGACTCGTCTTTGGCGAGAAGACTTGATGGGCGGTAATTTCGATGAAACAACACTTGTCACCGGCAAGAAAGGGTCCGTCCGCAATCGAGAGAAAGCCATTATGGAAATTGTCGCATCTTTGTCTGCAAACAACGGCGGCATAGCCCAAATATTGGATGTATTCAACGAAGCAGAACGCTACGACATTGACCGCTCAACTGCAGAAGATGTCATTGAAAAGCTCTGCCAACACGGCCGAATGCTTCGACCTTCAGGCTATGATACATTGCAAATCGCGTGAAGTTTTTTCCCGTGAAATCCTTGGAATTTTGCTCCCTTTCTCACATGTGTTGACTTTTCAGCATAGATATATTAGTCTATGAAGAATACATATATACCTGCATGGTGAGTAGAAGGTATGCGGAATGCAATATGTTTGATAATTGTGGCTTTACTTACTTTACAGGTATCGCTTGCAGGAATGGATACGTTTGAAGAAATAAACAATGATTATGAAGATAACAGCGAACAAAATGTCAAATTTTCAGGTCGGCAAGGCAATGCAAGCAATGGGATGAATGGAAATAATTCCGTTGATTCAGATTGTTCTTTCACTGGAGGTCTCGACGGAATTGGTGGGCCTCTATGGGATAGCAGCGCCTCGTATGGAGAATATGACATTGTTGAATGGCCAGCAAACTCAGGCCAATTTTATCAAACTCAAATTAATTCATCCGGTGGTTCCGTAGAAGAAGGCCATTGGATAGGCCCTTGCTCGTGTTTGGAAATTGCTGAAGCAAGTGGTGAGAGTTGGGATGCTACCGTTCCTTATGGCGCGTGGCGAATCGTCCTTCACAACGGTAATGCTTGGATTGCACAGGATGCTGGAACCATGGCTGGAGATGAACCAGTTGTAGGCAATGACCTTTGGGTTCAGTGTACACATGAAGATTCAACACCTTGTGATGAATTGATTGGAATGGTCATTACTGTATGGGATAGTACAGTGCTAGTTTCCGAGGGAGACATCTACGAATATCCAGCAGATTCGAGCAATTTCTACATGGTGGCTCCTTCCATCAGTAATCAAACAGTAGGGGCGCCGGGTGTTGACCTCGATGCATGGGACTCTGAATTTTGTGATTGTATGGATATTTGGAGCGATAGTGGAGAGCCAGTATGGGATTCTACAGCGAGTTACCCATCAAATTCAGTTGTTGAATGGCCAGCCGGCTCTGGCACACTCTACATTGCTTGGGTCGCTTATCCCGTCGATGCCCCAAATCAGACCGATAAATGGAGACTTTGTCCTAGCGAGGAGCCAAGCGGTGGCCCATGTGAGGAATTCAATGGCTATGGAGGCATGCCCTGGTACAACACAACTCTTGTATCCGCAGGAGAAATTTATGAATTCCCAACCGGGTCTGGACACTTCTATACTATCTCTCCCGGAATCAACAACCAAATCGTTGGTGAGCCAGGAATTGATCTTGATGCATGGTCAGAAAAGTACTGTGATTGTGATGACATTTGGTTGACAGCTGGTAGCCCAGTATGGGATTCAAACACAGTTTACGATGTTGGAATGATGGTCGAGTATCCAATTGGAACTGGAGACATCTGGATGGCGATTGTTAGCCAAACAACAACAGGCGTAACACCTGACCAACCCTTTGCCGACGGCAATGAATGGGAACTTTGTGGTGGAGGAGAACCCGCCGGCGGCGGCCCCTGTGGCAGTTCAGCCTCAGTAGGCGTATGGGACAATTTATCCCGAGTTTCAACCGGTGAAGTTTACGAATACCCAGCCAACTCAGGAAACTATTACGAAGTTGTAATCCCAGGATATGTGGACCAAACTGTGGACTCCCCTACTATCAATTTGGATATTTGGGCTCCAGTCGATTGTCCATGTGAAGAGGAATGGGTGGCTGCTGGCAGTCCAGTCTGGGATGCTTCAGTAACGTATTCTCCTAACTCTGTCGTTGAATGGCCTGCTGGCTCTTCTATGCTGTATATCACTTCGCCTGCACCAGGCCCTGGTGACGAGCCAGGTACAGATCCAGAATGGGAACTCTGCAGTTCACCAGAAGAACCGGCAAATGGCACTGAATGTGCGGGCCTCACTGTAGTTGGTGTTTGGGACTCCTCAATGAACGTCACATCCGGTGAAATCTACGAATATCCTGTTAATTCAGGAACGTATTACCAAGTTAATGCTGGCGGTCCATTCTGGAGCGTAAATGCCCCAGACATCGATATGGATGTTTGGTCTCCAATTGACTGTCCATGTAAGGAAACATGGGTGGCAAATGGACAACCTGTATGGGTTACAGGTACTGCTTATCCAGGAAACTTTGTTGTTGAACACCCTGCAGGTTCTGGTAATTTGTACATGCCTTTGGAACCAACAGGATTGAGCACAGGCGCTGGAGAACCAGGCGTTGACACACACTGGGTCCTTTGCGATGGAGAAGAACCAAACCAGCCTTCAGGAAATCCTTGTGCTGGTCTAAATGTATCAGTTTGGGATAACACAACTTCAGGAGCAGTTGGGGACATTTACGAATATCCTGCAAATTCAGGTACTTATTACCAGATCATCTTCACTCATGAGGATGCAAATGGTGGACCGGACTGGGTTGCAAACCCTGTTGAAGACGGCAGTGCAGATGAATTCTGGGTGCCTTATTCTTGTCCATGTAAGGAAACTTGGGTGGCAAATGGACAACCTGTATGGGTTGCTGGTACTGCTTATCCAGGAAACTATGTTGTTGAACACCCAGCAGGTTCTGGTAATTTGTACATGCCTTTGGAATCATTAGGAGTGGCCACAGGCGCAGGAGAACCAGGTGTTGATATGCACTGGGTCCTTTGTAATGGAAATGGGGTAAACCCAGGGCCTTGTGAAGGAATTACTACATCGGGCGTTTGGAATTCTACAACTTTGGTTTCTGTTGGTGATATTTTCGAATATCCAGTGAACTCGGGCATTTATTACCAAGCGACATACGTTGATTCAAATGGTTTGGTTGCAACCGCACCAGGCGAAGACCAAGACTATGAATTTTGGACCCCATATGCTTGTCCTTGTAAAGAGACTTGGAATGCAAATGGAATGCCAGTTTGGGACGCTACACAAATGAATTACCCAGGTAATTATGTCGTTGAATGGCCAGCTGGCTCTGGCACTCTATACCTTTCAGAGGGCGGAGGTTTAACTGGTTCAGTCGAACCAGGCACTGATGGCCATTGGATACTTTGTGAAGAATCCCTTGAGGCGGTCTCTGACCCAGTGCCGATAGAAGATTCACTTCTTCCAAGTATAGGCGTCGCTCTGACTTTGTTCGGTATACTCTCAGCTGCAACATTTGTTGGCCGAACTCGAATTGAGTGAAGTCACCCTCAGATTCTCAACAGTTTCTTGAGAGTGAAGGGTTGTAGTCTTGAAGGATGAACGACTCCGCCATAATATGGCCGACCCAATTCGCACTGAGCCAATCGGTGGTGTCGATGACGCGAACGGGCTTGTCCCCGACGAATTGGGCTTTATGTGCGGCATTGAGGTTCATCAACAACTGGCAACAGGAAAACTTCATTCGCGCCAACCAGGCGTACTTTACGATGTAACAATCGACACAGTTCCTGAACAATGGAATCGTTTCCATCGTCGTTTGAGGGCTGCACGAGGTGAAGGCGGAGCAATCGATATCGCTGCACGCTTTGAAACACGCCGCAACCGTTCATTTGTCTATGTTCAATCACCAAACTCTGGTTTGATTGAATTGGATGAACAACCCCCCCTGCCTCACGATGATGAAGCAGTATCGATCGCTTTAACCGTCTCAGCATTACTCAATGCAAAACCAGTTTCTCTTCTTCAAACGATGAGAAAGACCGTAGTCGATGGTTCAAACACAAGCGGCTTCCAGCGCACATCTTTAGTTTCAGTTGACGGCGTTCTTCAAACAGAAACCGGCCCAGTTGGAGTTGATGTTTTGTGCCTTGAAGAAGACAGCGCTCGTAAACTCGACACCATCTCAACGGGAGATGGCGAACAAGTGCTCTACAATTTAGACAGATTGGGTTTACCATTGATTGAAATTGCGACTGCACCCGATGTTCTCACACCTGAACACGCCAAAGAAACCTCGATGGCACTCGGCCGATGTTTACGTCAAACCCGAAAAGTTCGCAGAGGGCTTGGTAGTATTCGACAAGACCTCAATGTTTCTTTGGCTTGTGGCGACCGTGTTGAAATCAAAGGTTGCCAAGATTTATCTTGGATTCCACGTATTATCCGTCTTGAAATGGCTCGCCAATTGCACTTTTACAGGCTTGCGAATGAATTGCGAACTCAATTATCCTTACCGCTTCTTCCACCTGACCGAAGAAGCGATGAGGCCACCCTCGAACAACAGGTTTCACAAGCGGTCGAAAAACACCTTCCACTTGCGTTGAATGATGTCAGTGAATGCTTCACTTCATGCGATTCAAAAATGGTCCAAACCGGTTTGAAGCAAGGCTCAATCATGTTGGCACTCCCACTTCCTGGGCTTGCTGGAAAGTTCGGACAAAAAACTTCAGATAAAGAAGGGGCACAAATGCCACGACTTGGTCGTGAATTGGCAGGCGCTGCAAAATTAGCAGGTGTCAAAGGCGTCTTCCATTCTGATGAATTACCCGCCTATGGTATCGAAGCAGAACATGTCAAAGCCGTTCGGAACCTTCTCGAACTTGGAGTGGATGACGGTTTTATCTTGTGTTTAGCACCACTTTGGCAGGCAGAGTTAGCACTTGAAAGCGTCCTCACTCGAGCCCGTTTGGCTTGGCACCGAATACCGCAAGAAGTTCGTAATGTCGTGATTAAGAAAGGCGCTCCTGATGATGGAACAACTACACCCATGCGTCCTTTGCCCGGTGGCGCCCGCATGTATCCTGAAACCGATGTTCCCGTATTCGCCCTCAGTGATGAGCGATGGCAAGAGACACTTCAATCGTTGCCGATGACCGACGACCAAAGAGCTGAACGTATGTCTGAGTATGAAGTATCGAATGACCAAGCAAGCCAATTATTGGCGAGGGAATTGGACGATATCTTTGTCGAATACGCTTCCCAATTACCACACAAAGGATGGGCCAGTGTCGTGCTCGAAAACGATACAGCAAATCCTGAACTTTGTGCTGATGTCATGGCGGTGAAGGAAGCCGGTTTCATCACTCGCGAATCGATGAATGAAATCATTGAGCATTTCAAAGACATGACTCCAAGCAGTGAAGAGATTGCCGATTACGGTGAAGCACATGGCTTCAAGCCAGCAGATGAAGGTGATTTGGGTGCAGTCATCGAAAGCATCGTTGCTGAGCGAGCGGACTTTGTCAAAGAGCGAGGCATGGGTGCAATGGGTCCTTTGATGGGCGTTGTTATGCAAGCGGTAGGAGCGGCGGATGGCAAAGTGGTCAGCGCCCTTCTTCGAGAAGCCATTCAGAAAATATCGGAGTGATCAAAGTGTTTCGACGCTTGATGGCGTTGCTGTTCATCAGCCTTCTTCTTGTGCCAACACTTCTTGCTCAAGAAACGATAAACCCCTGGAATGATTCTCATTCTCTCGCTTGGGAATATGATTTTGAAACAGGCTATATTTCGACTTCACCTTTGTTCGCTGACGAGCAAATTGTTGTTCGTACATCTGGAAACAGCGAACCAGCAGTTACTGCATTTGATACAGATGGAAAGAAAACATGGCAACGTTTGAACGCCAATTCAACCAATAATGACATGTCGCCATTGCTTCTTGTCCAGCCCGGAGAAGGTGAATGTGGAATCTGGCCTGAGATGATATTAGTCGGGTGGACCGATGGAGTGATTGAAGCACTCAAGCCTTCGAATGGTGAAGTACTTTGGTCGATACAAACCGAAGTTATTGGATGGGGCGTGACCGGCCAACTCGCTCTCGATGGCGAATTTGTCATTGTTCCAACGCGCCAAGGAATTGGCCAATATTGTCTTGCAGATGGTCAACAACAATGGTGGACTGAAACCGGACTTGGTTGGAGAAATGGGGTTGCTGTTGACGATACAGGATATTTCATCGGTGATGAATCAGGCCAACTTTGGCATGTAAATCGCACAGGTATAGCGACTTCATATGACCTCCAACTGGGGAAAATCCGTCATGCACCTTTGCTCACCGAAGCTGGAATTTTTCTTCATGCTCAACAAGATTCAAGAGGCCTCATCGCCATTGTTGAACCGAATGATGGGCATGTCCTGCAGCAGTTTCCGACAGGCCCATCGCCCGCTCTTCCAAGTTTGCAAGGAGATTATGTTCTGACAGGCGACTCCTCTGCGGTTCGAATCCTCATCTGTTCAACTGAATGTGAAATTCTTGACGAAGTACCCTTTCATACCAATGGTGAAATCGGGTGGTACGAAAATGGATTGATATACGCCCCATCGAATACATTTGATTCAACATGGGGTCTTTTCACATTCGATGGGCAAGAAAACCTCACCGTCCAATCTCTTGATGTTGGCATTCAAGGTTATGGTACCGCAGCACCGCTCCAGTATATTGTTGGGGACGTGTTGTTTACCGCATTTGGAAATGACCAAGGAATACTTCGAGTTTACAGTGAATATACTACAAATGAATCGCTACCGAATAATGAATCGCCCCCGAATAATGAATTTAGTTGGACTGTACAAGGCCTTGTTTTTGTCATGTATCTCTTGCTTGGTTCATCCACAGTGTCTCTTTTGAATGGTAACAAAGAATGGTTTATCAGAATGTTCAGTTTGTTCATCCTCATTCTATGCGTACTTATCGTCCCGGGTTTATCGACACAATGGTCTCAAGCATTTGATGAAAAATTCCCTGCGACTTCGTCTTCTGAAGAATGGAATGAACAATGGCCAGACACATGGTTAGGTACACAACTCGTAATTATTGAAATCAATGGTGAAGAACACGTTCTTGGAGGCTTGGTGGGCCATGAAACGGTCTTTTCTTTGACCCAAGCGGCTTGTAACGAGTTCGGTTTTGAACTTTCCAGTTCATCAACAGAACTCGGTGTGTATGTCGACTCGATTGATGGAATTGAAGCAGAAGGCTGGGAATTTACTGTCGATGGCTCCAAAGGCGTCGTTTCTTCTGACCAATCAAAAATTGAATCCACCTCAATAGTCCGTTGGTCCGCTGTATAACTTAGGTAAGCCTCAAATCATCAACCCTCTTGGGTCGAATTATGTTCCAAGCAATGGGCGTACACGGCCCCGCTCTTTCCCCCCTTGCGGCTCTGCTTATGGACATCGTTTTGCTGGGCTGTGCTTTTTGGCTCTTGGCCAAGCCAACCAAGCGTCCAATTTTTGACTCTTTATTCCTGATGAGTCTTGTTCTCTCGGTCTCTTTACTTCGTATCGTCATGCAACCGCTCCCCAATGTACAACCGGTTACAGTGGCCGCACTCTTGGTCGGTGCCCAACTCGGTGCTCGTCGCGGTGCAGCCTTTGCAGTTCTCGTTGCTATGATTTCGAATTTCTTCATCGGCAACGGCTGGTGGACGCTTTTCCAGGCAGCAGGATGGGCGAGTATTGCCTTTGCAGGCTCCCGTTTGTCCCTTGTGACCTCTTCAGGTTTCAATCTCCGAAGAGCGTGTATCGCGTCCCTCGTTGCAGCATTTTGGTTTGATTTGGTAGTCTCATTCTCTATCCTTGATGGCACAATTAGCATTACTGAATTCATCACGTATTTGGCTCATGGATTACCGTTTGACTTCCTTCACATGGCAGGTAACTTCGTCTTTGTCGTTTGGATGGGCAGCTGGTTCACTGGCTTGCTTCAAGAAGAACCAACGCTTGAAGAAATCGAATTTGCGGTGGTGAATGGCCATGGTATCGACGGTTGATGAACCCTCGATGGTTTTTATCGCCCGCCATGATTTGAAAATGTCGGCAGGAAAACTTGCAGTTCAATGTTCTCATGCTGCGGTATCTTGCACAATGAATGCTCGAAAAACACATGCTCGCCTTGTTGAACGTTGGCGAAACGCCGGTGCTCGAAAAATATGTCTTCGTGCAGATGATTTAGCAACATTACAACGTCTTGCCGGGCAGGCTCAAGTCGCAGGTCTTGTCACTTATCTGGTGAAAGATGCAGGGCATACAGAAGTACCTCCTGGAACGATAACAGTGCTCGGTATTGGCCCTGCACCTCGGCGAGCAATTGATGCTCTTGTTTCAGAATTGAAACCGTATTAGGTGGTTGCATGGGTTTTCGTTCTTTTTTGCATCGAATTACTGCACCAGTTCTTTCAGGAGAGCGCCCGTTAGGCCCTTGTAAAATGGTCTGCATAGTCAATCAGGGATTGAAGATGGGCAAAGGCAAGATAGCAGCACAAGTCGGGCATGGAGCCGTTATGGCAACAATGAAGGCAGGAGCAGAGAAACCATTGCATCTTGAACAATGGTTGGCCACTGGACAAAAGAAAGTCTGCCTCAAAGGTCAGGACGCTGAACACCTCCTCGCTCTTGAAAAGCAAGCAAAAGCCGCTGGCATTTCGACAACGATTGTTCGTGATGCGGGACACACTCAAATTCCAAGCGGTTCACTTACTGTTTTGGCACTCGGCCCCGATACAGAATCTGAACTTGAGCAGATCACTGGCGAATTGAAATTACTCTAATGCGAATCCATCGATTTGATGAACAGAGACGCTTTGCGAGTGGCATGCGTGATTATCCTTCGGACCGTGTTGACCTTCGTTCAGACACCGTCACCCAACCGACACCGCCGATGCGTGAAGCGATGAACAGTGCTGTTGTAGGCGATGACGTTCTTGGAGACGACGTGACGGTTACCCTCTTGGAACAGCGCTTAGCGGCAATGTGCGGGAAGGAAGCAGGCTTGTTTGTACCTTCTGGAACGATGTCGAATGCGATTGCCCTTCGCGCTCATACCTCGCCTGGTGATGAAATTATAACTGCCAAAAACAGCCATATCTATCTCTACGAAGGTGGAGGTTATGCCGCCTTATGCGGCGCATCAATTGCCTTGGTTGATGCTCATGGTGGCTTGATGCGAGTGGAAGATGTAGAACAGGCCATCCGTAAACAGGCAGGCTCTCTATCGCATTACCCCGATGGTTCACTTGTTTGTGTTGAAAACACCTCTAACAGAGGTGGCGGGGCTTGCTATCCTCAGGAAACATTGGACGAGATTGCTGCTCTTGCCAAAGCCAACGATTGTGCAACACATATGGACGGCGCTCGAATATTTAATGCCGCAATAGCCACAAAAACTCCAGTTGACCGAATGGTACGAGATTATGATTCGGTTTCCATTTGCTTTTCAAAAGGACTCGGGGCCCCAGTTGGTTCAGTTCTTGTCGGCTCAAAAGCGTTCATTGCACGAGCACATCGTTGGAGGAAGATGTTTGGTGGAGGCATGCGCCAAGCAGGTATTCTCGCTGCGGCATGTTTGTATGCACTTGACAATAACATTCAGCGGCTCGAAGAGGACCACAAGAGGGCGAAGGTGTTAGCAGAAGCAATCAATGAAATCGACGGATTTGATGTTGATATGCAGACGGTTGAAACAAACATGGTGTATTTTCAATCAGAAGTTCCAGCTACACAGGTTATGGATCAACTGAAGAACTCCGGAATCGATGTTATGGACATTCAACCACATGCTTGCCGCATCGTCGTTCATCTCCACATTACCGATGAAGATATTCAGCGAATACTCGCTGCCTTTTCCACCCTGTGAGACTTATATATCCTCGATGAAAAAACATCGTATGGCAAGCAACTCTCACAATAACTTTTGTTCAATTTGCGACCATCAAGCGCCATCAAACCCATGTCGATTGTGTAATTCGTTGATGGTGTCGAAAAGAGGACAGAAATGGACACATGAAGTCGATGAATCGAATCATTTGCATTCACAAGAACTTCTTGGCGGACTAAACCAAACATCTCAGCAACGTTGGAAAAACTTGCAAAAGAATACCTTTGAACACGCAGATGTACAGTGGGCGAGATTACCAGACGACACACTTGATCCAGTCATTTCTTCTCCTTGTAGCGGTGATGAATTGAAGGAAATCATTCAACGGATTTCAGACGGCGTTCGCCTCAACAACACACAACGTATCCACCTTCATTGCGGCTTTATTCTTCATGACGGCGTTCAAATTTCCATCATGGGAGGGCGCCTGTTGGTAAATGGGCGGACAATGCCGGCACAGGTCCCAATCGTGTCTTTACTCAATGTTCTCTCTTCTAAAAAAACTCGGCTTGGATGGGATTTAACGAAGATATTTGTCGCATTTGGTTCCTTGAAAATCGACGGTGTCGAACCACGCCTACCTCCTCGTCTACTCCGCAGACAAATGCGCCGCGGTAGAGTGAATAATTCACTTGACAAACCTGGAGTTTCATCCTTGTTTACTTGGATTGAATGGATGGCTGAAGAACACCTCATCGCTCCAGAAAACTATTTGTCGAATCCACTGAGTATTTGGGCACGTGATGTCCGAAACCAACTCGGAACGCCAGACCGCTCAAAATTCGATGGATTGATTCGTGAAGCATTCAAGCGCCCACCTTCAAGCCTCGAAAAATTGCATGAATATCCCTGGGTTAGTCGCTGGAATGCTTATGTTCCAAGTCTACAACTTGATACGAAACGGCCATGGCCATTCACCATTGTTGGAAATAAATTCAAAATCATCGTTCGTACAAAAAACAACGCTTCTCGAAAAACAGCCGTTCCCGATGAACCGGGGATTTGGGCCCTCATGCTTGCCAGCGCATATTCGCCAATCACTTCACAAGCAGGCGAATTACTCTACGCTTTACAATACAACTGGACATCTCATAAATCTAAAACTCCGCAAATTTCAGCACCTTTGCGCCGCTCAATACAATTCTTACACGAAGTCATCGATGGAAATTCAGACCGAGTTTTCATCCATGACGAACACATCTTAGTCATCGGCCGCCTTGGGCATTATTACGATGTTCGAATTGCCCGAGGCGCTCATGGTGCCCCTTTCATTATCGAGGCTATTGATGGTCTCAAATCTCGCCGCACACATCCAATATGTATCCATGATGGGAATTTTCATTCAACAGTTCCGTTAGGAGACACCCTTGTATCGGTGATTCTAACGCTTCTTGATGACACAAATACATCAGCGGAAATTGACAGTCTTATGCAACATGTAGCGCTTTCTTCTCCTTTAGGCTTCCCACATAGAACTACTGAAAAACACCTCCGACTCATCGATGCGAGAGCCCTTGAATCGTTCAAGGAAGTCTTAGCAAACAACTTATTGGGAAGAGGCTGTGAAATAACTTGGTTGCCTCACAGCAACACACAACGAATTGAGCAAAACCCTCCTTTCAACGCGAACCGACATATGGAACATCTGTTTCGCCGGAATTTAGCATTTAATCAAAGACGATGGCAGGTTGAAAATGGCGGTGGAGCGCGAACGTGTCAATCCGACATCCTAATCGAACATGCGCTTGCAGCCGACGCCGCCCCTCCCCATCCTCAATTGATTGAATTATGGCATCAATCATTCAATGAAATGGCTTCTGAACGACATAACGATAATATTCACAACTTCTTCCACCACTTCCGCGGTAGAGAAGAATGGATACAGGCTCGAAATGTAGAACCTGAACAGAATGGCCTTCCCATCGGAGATATTAGAAATGGTGAGCGAAGACATTGTGAGGTCTTTCCACGAATCTGGGAGGCACTCATGATGCACCCAATCGGGGCTACTTTCAGAATGGGTGTTGTTGACGGCACAGTTCTGTCTTTCGAAAACTGTCGTCTCGCCATCACAATACGCAACGCCCAAGAGCGGCGAATTATTCGTAGATTTGCAACGCTACTCGGCTATGTTGAACAAGGGCACCAAGAAAACGCTCTTGCTTTTGTTCGTAGAGACCATCCGCGAAACAATGCGCGGCGAGACCTGACACTCTTGCTCAACCGTGCCCAGGAAACAATGGGTGCGCCTGGCTCACCACCATGGTGGTGGCATTATTTGGAGGTGTGTCAAACACCGAGAGAAGTGCCAAACTTTAGATTGGAACTTGAACAAGATTTACGCGATCGAAACAATCGCAATGGTCCTGAGGACTTCGTGCCTTAGTTTCAGTCTCTACGAACCAAGGCCGCTCCAAGAACGATGCCGAGACTCGTAACAAGCGACATTGCAGGCAGAAGAGCTCTGTCAGTTTCATCTGAAATCCTCAACTCTGGCTCATCAACAACGTCTGGAATATTGAATTGATAAATCAAGTGAACCGACAAATCATTCCCATCATAAGCATCTGGGAGCGTTATGCTTGAAGTCCCCGAGGAAGGGGCTGAGTTTGCAGTATGATTGACTTCACCCAGTTCGAGAATGCCACGGACCACATGCGGATAATCTTCAAGTCCGTTTGTACCTTCTTCGAAGTTCGCAGAATCCTCCACAATCCACGCATAGGCAACCAGTGAACCTTCATCTGGAAGGCCGAGATTCCCAGGGTCGAGAACCCAAGTAGCGACTCCTGATGTGTTGCTTGTCATGTTCCAACCAAACGTCGACGTACCTGAAATGTCAGTGTTTTGCTGTGCAAGTCCAGTGAATTCACTTTCCAAAGACGAGGCATCAGTCACGCTTCCGACTTTCATTGTCGAGCCATTGAATACGACGACAGGTGGCGCCATAACGCCATAACGGTCATGGAACCTTTGATCGACGGCGACACTTCCAAGCGGGTCTTGCCCTTCATTGATGGCTCGGTGAATGTGATACTGCTGTATCCCAGTTTCATTTTCGATTCCATCGAGAGCATGCTCGACATCGACACAATTCGAACACCAGGTTGCAGTGTAGACTTCAACAACAGGAGGCAAATCACTGAGATTCACAGTTGAAGTCCCAGATTGATTTGCTTCAAACCATTGGCCACCAAACATCATACCGGCATCGGTTGTAGTTGCTGGGGCAGCAACGCTGAACGTTGAACTTAGTGCAGCCAAAATCAAGATTCCGACGAGGTGGGACGCTTTCCGCATACTCTTCCCAGTCGGGACTTGGCTATCAAAGCATTCTGCTTCTGAGATTCATTCAACAACTCCTTGCAGGTTTGCTTCATGTCAAAAGCGCCGTTGTCTTGGAATTCACCAGATTCGGACTTCTTGACCAATGCGTCGAAGCGTGAACGAATACCGCTGCTTGTTAATCCAAATACATCTGCCAAAAGGTCAGCAGCACCGGATTGAAGTCCAAAAGAGACAAGGCTGGCATACACACAAACGGAAACCAACATACGTTCTTCAACATTGATGGTCAATGCTTCACTAGTACGTTCCTTTAGGAGGGCCAGGCGTGCTTCAGTCTCATACAGTACGCGCTCGTAGTCTTCTTGTTCAAGATGGTTAGCAAGCATGTCGAAGATATGCATCTCTGCTTGGTCAATAGCGTCCTCTCGGCGGTCGTTTGCACTCTTACGAGGAGGCATAGCGGCCCAGCCCATGGAGACACGTGCTTTCCAGTGTTGAAGGATACGAATTCGAGCGTTCATGATTTGCTTTGGAACGATTCCAGCTTGTTCCATGGTTGCTCGTCGGTCGAACTTTGACATGAGTCCAAGTTCTCCAGCAAGTTCGACGATGGCAGCAGCAATGATGACAGCATTCTGTTCTTCAGAAGTGCCCTTGATGCCCTTCTCCTTTCGACAGATGGATTGCTTTGGCATACCCAGGCGAGTGTTCATTGACTTGTTTTGCTTCTTGCGAATCAATTCTTGGTCGGCGGTCAAAGGCTTACAAGACATGTCGACAAGCCATTCAAGAAGGTGCAGAGTGTTACGTCCATACAAGGTCTCGATGTTCTTTTTGACGCGTCGTGCAAATGGGTGAGGGTTGCGAACTGAGCTTCGGTCAATCTTTTCGAGCAAGTAGTACTTGCGACGGTCGCGAACACCCTTTGAGCCAAACTTCATCTTTGGACCTGTACCGCCAATAGAGCGGTTGATGTCTCCATCGTTTCGAACAGATTGGTAATGAGCGTTTTCGCCAAACAGGGCGGCGCCGTTATCGTTTGCTTCAATGCGTTGTTCTTTGTGAACAAGGCCACAATCCAAGCACCAAACTTCACCTTTATCGTGCACGCGCTTCAATTCCTTGCTACAACACTCGTCACATTGAGTGAGTTCTTCTTTCTTTACTTTCTTATCTTCTGACATATTTATTATCTCCTTTCTTGTTGGGGGGTTTGTGAGCCTGTTTTTGCGTCCAGCCGACTTCGATGGCGATTGCCATTTCTTCGACGTGGCCGGTTTTTTCGGCTCAGCATACCTATATGATAAGCCATCTTATTTAAGGCTGTCGGTCATCAAGACCCAAATAGACACAACATGAACCGTTCATGTTTACAAACTAACACCCAAATAACCATTCGACACTATATAAAGAAAGTTCAAAAAGAGCGAATTTCGCACATAAAAGGCCCTTTTTTCCATAACAAAGTCAAGAAATATAACATTCCACCACTATTCGAACCCATTTTTACCGAGAGGCTTCAAGAACAGTCGACAACTGTGGTGGTGTTGAGGCGAGACTGATGGGGGATGGAAACGCAGTATCAATCACGCTTGAAGCGATTGATGCTGGAGACAACTTACCGCCTTGGTTTTTTGAATCTCTTGTCAACGGAGTTGCTGACGATATTTTGGTACTTCACCCGAATGAAGCAAGCCGGAACCAAACCTTACTTCGTCTGTCTCAATCCAATTCTTCGGTCGATACAACACATCATTTGACGACAGTGAGACTGCTTCAGTTGCTTATACTCGACCTTGGACTTCCACCGTTGTTTGGGAGCGATGCTGATATCTTTGCTGTTATCCACGCTCACACCAAACGTGCAGCTGAAAACGGCGAGTTACCACTCTTGTTTTCTGCTATTGAAGGGAGAACGTGGTCTCCTTACCACACAGAAAGAATACTCTCTTTGCATCGAACTTTGCATCAACTGAACAACCCATGGTCATGGGATGGAGACCCCGGTGCAAAGGAATTCGACACACTTCTTTGTGAACTTGAAGAGAAATTAGGCGGCACCCATCCGCATCATGCCTTCGCTCGAGTAATTGACGCGTTAAAAGAGAGCTCAGAGTGCCCATTTACTCTCAATGATGTTCGAGGAATTCTCATTCTTGATTCAGCACCGGATTACTCGGAAAGCGAGCGTAGTTTTTTTGCCGAACTTTCTAAAAAGCGCCCGATTCATCAAGTATGTTCTGCAGGTTCCTTCCGTCTCGGCTACCACGGAGCCTACTTGTTTGACGCAGAATGGGAGTATTCCACTTCTGAGAATTTGCCGGACTGGCTACCTCCCCATGACGTCTGGGCGCCACCGAATGAAATCCATTGGCATTCACGGCGGGGTAAGCAAAGAAACACTTCACTGCATAGAATCACGTTGGAACGAGGGGCACATTCGATGGAGGCGGCTATTGAATTACTTCGCTCCTACGGGCTCAATAGCCAAGGTGGTCGGGTACTCATCATCGATGGGGCTGCTGATACAAAGCAAGACCAATGGCATTCACGACTTGAATCACTTGGCTATCAATGTGGGAATGAACAGAAAAGCTTGGATGAAATACCTGCAGTTGCCGGTTTGGCTCGTGCGATGAAACTTGGAAATGGCATGGATGCATGGTCTCTTCATCGGCTTCGTTCCTTGTATGAATACCAAAGTTTACCCTTGAAAAACGGGGCGGTCGAACATCTTTCACATCCTTCTGAACCATTATGGAAGCCCCGCCCCCATTCGAATATTCTAGAAAACATCGCTCGTTCATTTCACGTAAGGGGGGGCCACGGCTCACTTTTGCGCTGGCTCGGAACACTTGCCCAAGCAACTCCACAACTCGGCGAGAATGCAGAACGTGCCCGCCAGGCATTGGAGGAGACCCAATGGTGGTTGCATTGTATCGCGGAAATATGGGCGCCATTGTTGGACCAAGAAACGCTTTCACGCCTCCCATCAAATCCAGTTGGTTGTTCAACGCAACACCCCCTCCCTCTCCCGTCTCGCCCAGATTCAGGCATCGAATGGCTTGATCAAATGTACAGGCATATCGATTGGACTGAACTTTCCAATCGAACTGCAAAGCACGACCGTTCGCTCGCAGGATTACAAATCATCCGTGAATCGCATGAAGCAACGAAGGTTTTGCTTGAAAAAGCGGGATATGCACTTCCTGAAAGAGGCCAACCTTTCATTGATTATTTTGACCGCCTTGTTGCCCAAACCTCCCTACCTCGTTCTCGTTCACGAGGTAAAGATATCCAAATTCTTACACCTGAGCAAGCACATGGTGTCGAAGCCGATTTGATACTCTTGGTTGGTTTAGATGTGAACTCATGGTCGATGAAAACTTCCAAAGTTCCATGGCTTGATGCACCAGCCCAAATCCAACTTGGCCTGTACAATTCAGACCTTGCAATTCGGCGAGGAAGACATCATCTACGACATCTCTTAAACGCTGCACATGAAGTCATTTTCTTCGATACAAGTGCGGAGGAAGGTGGCGGTCCAAGCGCACCTCTCGCAGAATGGTTAACCGAAACTCGATATGACGGTTCTTTAGCAACATTCCAACCTGCGCCATCTTTCCTTTCTGATTCTGAACACCAAGAAGGGCAACGACACCGAACATGGCATTGGACGAAGGATGAACACGGGGGGGGTATCGTTTGGCTTACTCCAAGACCCTTCACCATGGCTATGATTGATGGGAGAACAATTGGAGACCGTGCAGGCCACCGAGGAAGAGACGAACGTCAACGCCTCGGCCTTGAATTACTTGAAGGAAATACTCCAACCGGTTCAGTTCTTTCTTCAACTTCCTTGGCAATGGCTCATGAAATCCAAATTCAAACCGACCGTAGCCTACGTCAACCAATGATGAGAGATTTGGAGAACGGTGAATATTTCACGTGGGATAATCGAGAACACTTGGTAAGTGCCGATGACCTTGTTCTACAACCTTCTGCATCACAAGTGAATATCGGTTCGGGGCAGCAAAAAAATTGGCCACATCTCGGTTTGAAACGCAATTCCAAATTCAAAGGTCCAGCCATAGACCCCCGACCACTTCCCGCGTTAAATTTGAAAAGTTCTGTTTTGAATGCAACATTTGGCTTCAAATCAACAGGGATGAAACGAGATGCTTGGTCTCAAAGTCGTCTTCAGTCATGGCTTAAATGTCCACGTATGGCTTGGATGGATAAGCAATTGAAAGCCGAACCAGAAGATGTCCAAAGCGAAGATGTGGATTCCCGAGCGAGAGGTACGATGATTCACGATGCCGAAGCAGCCATGTTGAATGCTCACGGCGTCATCACAGCAGCTGATGCTGTTGAAACCCCCCTACCTCTTCATCAAGGTCCAATGAAAAGCATCCCTGAACTTTGGGACAGTGTGTTGTCATATCTTGGAAGTGAAGTTCCTTGGTTGGCGCGTAACGATGCAGTCGCCGTACATCGATGCAGAGAAATGCTTGGTGTGACGCCCAATGAATGGCGAATGCACCTTGAAGGTGAGATTGACCTCGAACCGAGTGGGCGTCTTGGGCGAATGGTTTCGGCTGATTTTGAATTGAAGGCATCTGCGCCTTTGGCTTGTGAATGGATGCTGAGTGAAGGTAAGGCCAGACATGTTCAAGTCGCTGGTAAAGACGATGAAGGCAAACCCATTCAAATCAATTTATCAGGCCGCGTAGACCGAGTAGATGCGATTCTTCTCAGTCAAGAACAGCAAATTCAAGCCAGAGCAGACGGCATATTATCGAAGACTGCGGCATCTGAAGTACTCCCACACCATTTTGAAAAAGCACAACCAGCAAATCGATTGGTGATTATTCGCGATTTGAAAACCGTTAACGGTCCGAAAGCATCCGATAAAGGCAACCGGCACCGCAAAAGTTTGTTTGATGAAGTACAACTTGGGTTGTATGCTCGAGCATGGGAAAAGAGCCACCCAGGAGACCGCGTCGTAGGCGTTGGCGTCACTGAGATCGGCGAATCGACAACACACTATGTCGAACTCGATGAATCCATCCTCAAGTATATCGAAGGTTGTCAACTTGGAGAGAGGACGACCTATACTCAAACCCATCACCGCTTACCAGGTGATGATTTTTCATCGCATAATGGCTTCCGTTCTTGGATTTCGGAACGAATCCGAACAGCAGGTAGGGCCATTGAAACCGCTCGTCAAGGTCATGTCAACGCTACCCCCGGCAAACATTGCTCATATTGTTCAGTACGACAAATTTGTCCATCGGCATCTCTTGGAGGTGATGAACAATGACCATCCGTTTCAATCGCAGTCAACGACTTGGATTAGATCTTGACAAACACATTGCTTTGGATGCTGGAGCCGGTACTGGAAAAACAACAGTCATGGCTGAGCGTTACGTTCAGCATCTTCTTTCGGCAGAACAACGTGCAACACAAACCCTTCCACCTGGCCCTCGGGAGTTGCCTAAGGGAAGTGGGCTTTTGCGGGCACCTCCTCGACAACGCACTTCTCCCAAAGAATGGAAAGGCTTGTTGCCAAGTGAAGTCGTTGCCATTACTTTTACCAAAAAAGCGGCTGCTGAATTGAAAGCAAGAATTCGTTACCGCGTCGGACAAAGTCGAGCAACTGCACTGAAAAAAGGGGATGATGAGGGAATTTTCGACCCCCGGATACAAGAAGGAGATATCGAGACATTGATGTCAGCACTTGACGAAGCACCGATTTCCACCATTGACGCATTCCTTTCACAACTTGTTTCACCGCATTTGGATTTAGTTGCCATTCACGTAAGCCGTGAACAAATTTCAGAAGAGCGTTCACCACTCTTGGTTCAAGAAACACTCCATTCTGCATGGCGAATTCGAACCATCGATGATGCCTATGAAGCAGGTGTACGTGGCAACATTGGCGCTTTTATCGAAGCAAGAAACAGGCTCGCTGTACTTCTTGGAGGGCAAGAGCGTTCAGCAGTTGTCCTCAGTGGAATGTTAGGCAAGTCGTTATTCGTCGAAGAAGCCCATCATGCTATGCTCGCTCGAGCTCAATCCATGGGCGTAAACTGGTCAGGAGAAGGACAAATGCCTCACGAGGTGTTGATGGACATGTTCTTGGAACCAGTTCGCAATGATGTTGTCGATTTTGCTCACCGAGTTCAGGGTATTTTATCGCAATGGGTCAATGTCTATCAGGGTCATTCAGCCCATTATGTTCAAGCATGCGAAGCACAAATCGGTACAACCCTAACGCGATTTAACCATATGAACGCATTGGCCCGCCAAACTTTGCCAACTGAACCCAGTGCTTGCTTACAGTGGGTATGGCAAGTTGCCCTTGCTGCAACGACGACCAATCAATTGGAGGAGGAAGAACCGAAATATTTGCCCAAAGGCATATTCCCTCAAGCCCGACATTGCGCAGAATGGCATCCCGGTTTGCTGAGTAAATCAGCGACCAAAGGCGTATCAAAAGCCATCAAGGATGCGGTTGAAAAAGAGGCCATTTCCCTCTCAAATTCTCTGAATACTGAACTCAATGGACGCCTAGGACGTTTGGTATGCTTATTGGGCAAGAGCGCTTTCTTACTGGACCCAATTTCCGACCTACCGCATATGCCAGAAGGTTGTGAACTTCGTCATCAAGAAGTCCCAACGACATTCAGCGACCTTGCGCCAACGGGAAGACTTCGGATTTCACATGACCTGCAAACCAATGTGCTCAATGATTTATTGCTTGTTCATCGTGGGTGCCAAGATATTTTGACACTTCGTAAAGCCCATGAATCTGTACATGATTATGATGATATCCAGAAATTGGTTGCTGATTTATTGCTTGCTCGGTGCCCCGACATCGTCCGACACGTCTACCCATCAGCAGTCGTTCATGCACTTGACAACCTTGGCGATGAACCTTGGTCAGATCAACATATTTCACGCGCAATGAGAATTGCCGGCGACGACCAATCGTGCTTTGAAGACCTTCAACGGCGATTCTTCACGCTTCAAACAATTCGTCGCCAATATCGAGCGTTCATTATCGATGAATACCAAGATACAAACCCCGCACATTTCCGCCTATTAGCTCGACTTTGGGGGCACCGACGACTCGAATCAGAAGAACCTCAACGACCACTTGGACCATGGGACCCAACCGTTTGCATCGTTGGAGATATGAAACAGAGTATCTATCGTTTCCGTCAAGCAGAAGTCACCGTCATGCGACGAACAGTTGAGGCCATTAAGCAGGCAAACCTCATTGAACAAAGCGAACCACGCTTGAACCATTTACGAAGTGATGGCGAGGCACGCGACCCTCGTCCAGTTGGTGCAGGCGAATCATTCATCAGGGGCGATGAAATTGATGGAAGTATTGTCAAATCCAAATTATGGGAACACGTGAGTGTTGCATTTGAAGACGATGAAGATACGTTTACTCCCGTAGATACAATTCGTCGGGAGCGCCGCATACTTGGCCATATCGACCTGACTTCAAACCACCGAACCCTCCACAATTTGGTTCGAACGATGAATGGGATGTTCGACGACGTCTTCGATTCAAGACATTATGTCTTACCAGGTGATTGGCACGCAGAACCCCAACAACTTCGGTCAGCCAGAAATTCGTCAAATACAGGTACTCTCGAATGGCTTCTTCCACTTCAAATTGGTGTTGAAGCACCAGGGTTCGACCTTCAAAAGCGAATAGATACCTTTGCCGACCCGAAGGCCAAAAGCGCACACCTTGAACATGAATTGATTGCAGCACGTTTACAAGCCCTCATTCAAAACAGAGAAACTCAAGTTTGGGACGCTGAGAAAGCCGCCTATTCAAAGGTCGATTCAAAGAAAGAAAACATTCGGCCAGAAGACATCATCATTCTTGTTCATTCACGAAAGCATATGCCTGATTTGATTCAAAGATTACAGTCTCGAGGAATACCCGTTATGGCAGACCGCCAAGGGGCTTTACTTCAACGGCCCGTTGCCGCTCCACTTCTTGCGTGCTTGGAATTGATTGCTTTCCCACATTCCCGCCATGCCGCTTTATCACTTGCTCGCTCGTCAATTCTTGGTTTTAATGATGCTCAAGCCCATGCATTACTCACCTCAACCGAAGAAGGCTCGTGGTGGCAGAAGATACAGCAACATGCGCCGAATGATTCAGTGAAAAGACTGGTAGCACACATGGAATATTTGGTCCATCAAGGAGCCATACACGACGTCTTTGATACTGTTTTAGATTGTTCGGATTTACTTGTCGCTTATCCCGACGATACTTCTCGACAAAACGCTGAGGCGTGGTGTTCACTTGCGGCTACGATTGGAAGTGAATTAGGTCATGAAGCATCGGCTATTTTCCACCGAATGAAGGCCTTGAACGGCCTTGGAAATAAGGGTCCATCAGCAATAACGACACCGTCGGGCGGCGCTGTTCAAATTATGACGATTCACGGAGCAAAAGGCCTTCAAGCACCTGTCGTAATCGTAGCAGGAATATTCCATGCAGGTAAATCAGATGCATCTCTTGCCGCACGAAACAACGTATTGGTCACACCCCAAGTTGTTGCCGGCCGAATTAATCCTTGGACCTCTCGAGAAAGGCCGGATGATGGACTATGGGAATTCGCGAAACGCATGGACCATGCGCAACGTCAAGCCGAACGGCGAAGAGAATTTTATGTTGCATTAACGCGGGTAGAAAACCGATTGATTGTCGTTGGCTCACCAAGTAATACAGCACTTATTGACCCGAAAACACACCATCTTGAATTGAAGAGTAAACCATCGATGAAGACAATGGGCTCAATGTGGCTGGATGGATTGAGAAGCCTTTCTCATTCCAACGGTCAAGTGGATTCTCCATGGCTTCTCGATGGTGATGTTTGCGGAGAACCACTCAAACGGTATGAAGAAGCAGAACTTTCTTTGAATCCAGCTGCGTTGATTCAGGATTCACGCCTTGGAGGGGATGCCATTGAATCGATTCATCTTTACCATTCTCCGGCTTGTTTCCCAGACCTTGATGTCCAAACCCCTCTGCAAAAATGGAACAGTCTTGAAACCCAACTTGAAAAGATTTCATCGGAAGCAAATCTACCTGCTCAATTTTTGCAGGTGAGCGATATTATGCGGATGACTTCACATGGATTGGATACGAGTTTCGCATGCCCTCGCAGACATTGGCTGTCAGAAGTTAGAGGTTGGAATCCAGAACCTTTGAACAGGTTCTCAAACCCGACTACAGGCCAAACACCTGCCTCACTGTACCCGCCTGCGACCGTCTTTGGAACACTTATGCACCGATTGGTCGAAATTGGTTTGCAAAATCCTTCACAAATGAACTCCCCTCCAGTAACACCATTGCCTGCAGCATGGACGTATGATGGCAAAGACCTACTCGATGATGAAAAAACAATACGACGGGTATTGGCAGAGGAAGGGATTACAGAAGGAGAATCAAACCCCGAACTCTTTGCAGCGACCTTTGAACGTTTAGCTCATTTAGGGACTCTAGTTCGAAAAGGACTTCTTGGTCGTTTTGCCAAGGGAGAAAACCATTTTGGATATTGTGTCGAAGGACTAAGAACAGAACTGCCCTTTTACTTCAGCCATAATGTTGCTTTCGATGGCGTCGTTCGAACATCATTCTCAGTTGATGGTCCACGCCCACAAGCCCTTGTCGACCATGTTGATGTGGTCTTCGATGGCCGTGCTGATTTGGTTTTGGCTTTACGAGACCACGATGGAAAAGGTTGCTTGCAAGTTGTTGATTTGAAAACCAAAGGATGTCGAGATGTATTCAATCCCGAAAACCCCATTGCCGGTAGTCGTCTTCAAACGTTCGAAGGAGACATCCTCGAACCGTTCCCATCAACATCAGCAGAACGTGCAATTTTAGACGAGCACCGATTACAATTAACATTGTATTCAGTGGCATTGGAGGCTATCGAGCAACAAAAGCCAGAATCTGAACGACGGCGAGTGCTACCTCCATCGTTACTCATCGGAGCCTCAGGTCGAATGGTTCAATTGACCGATGCCGAATATGCAGAAGCAAAAACAACATTGAGCACCCACCTCCATTGGATGGCTCAACTTGCAGCAATACCAGATGCTCTGGAAGAACCGCCGCGTTTGCCGGCAGAATCCGCTGATATATGCTCACAATGTCCGTTTTCAAGAGGCGAAATACGCCTTTGCGGGCCGGAAGGAACCCCTCTGGGCCTCAATGACTCTGAAGATTGAGTCATCCTTTCTTGCCCAGAAGAACAAGTGTTCCGATAAAACCCTCTTTTTTGCCAACTTGATGAACTTCAACATCGATAAATCCAGCATCAACCATCGCTGTTTTCCATTGGTCAATACTGAGTGTCGTCATGTGCACATTCAATGCATCTGGCCAACTCAAACTGTTCTCATTTTCAAGGTAGTGATCAACACCTGCAACAAGCATTCCACCGGTGTTCAACCATTTTTCATGGAACAGTTTTAACATCGTTTGAGGGTCATGTAAATAGTAAAGAAACTCCATGCTATGAATCAAATCAAACCGTTGAGAAGGTTCCCAATTTGGCAGCAATGCAAGATGATATTCACCCTGTTCATCAAGAGCATTGGCCTTTTCAATCATCCGTGATGAACCATCGACGCCAACAACATGTGTGCACATTTTATCTTCAGCGATTGTACGACAAACCCACCCATTTCCACAACCGACATCGATGGCAGAATAGTGGGAATTACGCGGTACCCCAGCAAGTTCAAGCATGGCATGAACAGAACGGGCATGCCCTTTCTCCATTCCTGCATCCTTCCCTTTATCGGCCCATTCGCTGAATACATCCGTGGCATCTCGTTGGCTCATATTCTCAACCGGGCCGATACATTCCAAGAAGGTGTCCATTACGAAAGGAACATGCGTTACCGACTTTTGGAAAGTTCATGCTCGATGTTACTTCAACCCTCGCTGATGTACTCTATCCCTCGATTGAACCTTATGAAAGCGGCATGTTGAATGTTTCAGAATTGCATACCATTGCATGGGAGAAAAGTGGCAACCCCAATGGTATCCCAGTCATCGTGATTCACGGCGGACCTGGAGGAGGGGGGCAACCCTCTTACAGGCAATACTTCGATGCGAATGCTTACAACATTATTCAATTCGACCAGCGAGGATGTGGTAAATCAACTCCGTATGCAGAATTGACTGAGAACAACACACAAGCATCCGTCCGTGACATCGAACAACTTCGGCAGTCGTTTGGAATTGAGCGATGGCATGTATTTGGTGGTTCATGGGGCTCAACGCTTGCTTTAGTCTACGCTCAAGAGCACCCCGAACGCGCTCTTAGTTTGATGCTTCGAGGTATTTTCATGTGTCGGAAGAGTGAACTTCAATGGTTCTATCAAGATGGAGCGAGCCATATATTCCCCGATGCATTTGAGGCTTACCGTGAACATATTCCTCAGCAAGAACAAGGAGACCTCATCAAAGCCTATCACGCCCGTCTCACCAGCGAAGATGTCAACATTCGACGCGCTGCAGCAAAGGAATGGACACGTTGGGAAATGGCAACCAGTCGCCTATTCCCTGACGATTCGTATCTTGAGAAAGCCGAAGATCTTGATTTTGCAGTTGCCTTCGCTCGAATTGAATGCCATTATTTCATCAATGCTATTTTCCTTGAAGAAGCCCATATCCTCAATCACATCGAAACCATTCAACATATCCCGACAAATATTGTTCAAGGCCGATACGATGTGGTATGTCCTGCTCGCAGTGCTTGGGAATTGCACAAAGCAATGCCAAACAGTAATCTCATTCTTGTTCCCGATGCAGGCCATTCAATGGGTGAAGTGAGCATTGCTCGTGAATTGGTCGCCATCACCGACTCCTTCCGTCGATGAAAAACAAGGCAAAATGTGGGTCTTTTAACAGCGCTTTCAAGCGTCGGCTTGATAGGGTGGAGGTGTGTGGGTGTTCATGGAGGCTTGCCTCCGGGTGAGACAATGACTGAAGAAGGAACCATCCCCCCAGCCGACATTGAATCGACAGAAACAGTTGAAGATTTAAAAGTCAAAATTGACGTTCTCTACGAAGCGTTTCAAAGTACGCAACAAGATTTGAACGACGCACTTGCTACTATCGAAGTTCTTGAAAAAGAAATTATCGAAGGAGCAGTTGAAAAAGATTCACTGCAAAGTCTGCTTGATGAGAAAGACAACCGCATGCGAGAACTTGAACTCCGTGCAGCAAAGTCGAGTAAGACCGTTGAACGACTTGAACCTGAACTTGAAATGATGGAAGAGAAGTACACCCGTGAAAAAGACCGATTAGGTAAGGTCTTTGGAATTGCGGAAGAACTTGATAACGACCTTCACCTTGCTGTTAAGGAAATGAAAGCACGTGATGATTGGTATGTCGACCATATGCAAATTTTTGAAGACCTCAACAAAGCCATCAAGGTCCGTTATGAAATGATTGAACGAGCTATTGAAGCGGAGCGAAAGTCTCAGCACATGGCCCGTGCTTTCACTGAACGTATTGATGAAATGGTCGATGCTCGAGCAGCTGAAATGACAATAGAAGAGGCTGAAGATATTTCGACTTCAGATGCCGAAGAATCCACTGATGCAGTAGAAGAAAGTGCTGTTGAAGAATTGATCAAGGACGAAACTCCTGAAGCCGCAGAAGCAGAAGCAGAAGCAGAAGCAGAAGCAGAAGCAGAAGCAAATGAGGAAGAGGTCGCTGAAGAAGAATCCGCAACTACCGAAACAACCTCTGCTGCTACTTGGGCAGATGGCGAAGACCCTTGGGCTTCAGAGTGAGGCGATTCGATGGCAGGTCTGGCCCATGGCGGCCACGCTCCAGTTCTCATCCCCCTTTTGATGGGTGGAAGCGCCTTAATTATCGGAGCAACGATTGACCCCTTGTTTGGCTTAATTCCATTTTTTGGAATTTTTTGCTTCATGCTTTCTGCTTTCTTTGCGAATTTTTGGAGAGACCCTGACCGACCAATACCTCGTGATGAAGGGATTCTGGTGAGTCCTGCTGACGGGCACGTCATGTTTGTTCGGCGTGAACGTGCGATTGGACGACGACCATCGAGAGAAGAACTCGAATCGGAGGTATGTACCTCGGATCCTTTGACTGGAGATTGGTTCCCAGAACCCTTATCGAATCCATTGAAGTTTGAAACTGAACAACAATTTGAAGCCGTTTCGGAAGGCCAGGAATCGGAACATGATGTGTATCGAATTGCTGTGTTTATGTCTCCATTGGATGTCCATGTCAATCGTGCTCCAATGGCCGGGACCTTACTTCGAATGGAACACCGAACTGGAAAGGGATTAAAGCGCGGACCTTTTGTTGCAGCATACAAAAAAGAAAGTCAATACAATGAGCGAGTTCGAAGCGTATTCAAGAATGAAGCAGAAATATTTGTCGAAGTGACTCAAATTTCGGGAGCCCTTGCGCGAACCATTGTCCCGTGGCTCCAAGTTGATGATGAAGTTCGTCGAGGGCAGCGCTATGGAATGATTCGCTTGGGCTCTCGAGTTGATCTTCGTGCTCCAGCGTCTCTTTTCAAACCAAACGTATGTTCAGCAGAGGAACAAAATCCTCAATATCCCAAAGGAGAATTTGTTCAAGCAGGTTCGTCTATTTTGTTTATTCCAGCATAAGATTGAACCGATGTATTCGTGCGGTGGATTGAAACATCAAAGCCGAGCCACTTCATGGTGGGGAGCACGATGTCGGGGCCGAAATCATTGACTTTAGTCGGAGAGGGCAACAAAGGCGCCCGTATTCACGATTTGGTCAAGGCACCTGCAAATACTCCTTGGGCACGAGCCCGTCAACAATCGTGGGATGCAAGTGAGCCAGCAACGGTTTACTACACTCCCGAAACGCTAGCTGATGGAACTCCATGCAGCGCAGTGACTGTTATTCTACGTACCAAGGGATGCCATTGGTGGTGGTCCAGCGGGTGTACTTTTTGTGGATATTTCAACGACACTCGCGACGATGTTACCAATGATGACTTGCACGCACAATGGGCATATGCAAAAGAAAAGTTCAGTGATTTCAAAGACCATGCAATGGTCAAAGTCTACACGAGTGGCTCTTTGCTTGAAGACCGAGAGATACCCGTTGAATTCCAAGAAACGGTTTTGCGAGATTGTCAGGAACTTGGTAAGGAATTGATTGTTGAAAGTCGATGTGAACAACTGACTGAAGAGAAACTTGCTTGGGCTACACAATTGAATCAAAGTTTTGCAGTGGCTATTGGACTTGAAGCCTATGATGACGAAGTCCTTCGCTTCCACGTCAATAAAGGCTTTACGACCAAATCATGGGATAGAGCCGTTGTCAATCTCCAGAAGTTTGACATTCGCATCAAAACATATCTGATGTTTAAACCACCTTTCATGAGCGAAGCAGATGCGTTGAATCATGGCGTCAAATGGATTGAAGACGTCGCACAACGAAGTGATGAAATCTCCGTGAATCCAATGAATATTCAACGAGGGACAATCATTGATCGTCTTCACAGAAATAACGAATATCGCCCTCCTTGGCTTTGGTCTTTGGTTGAAATGATTCGACGTGTCCATCCAACAATTCATCCGAACGGTGGGAAAAACGGCGATGAAGACCAAGTGTGCCGCCTCATCATCCACCCCACTGCTGGAGGAAGAGTTCGAGGAGCTCACAATTGCGGCTCTTGCGATTCAGTCGTCGTAGCAGCGATCGAACGTTATGCTGTTTCAGGCGAACTTGAAGAATTTGAAGGACTGTCCTGCTCATGTGAACTGGCTTGGAAAGAAGAGGTTCTTTTGGAGCAAGCACTCCCTGTCCCACTGGGTATTTCCAAACACCGGCGAGGCAATCTTCTCAACAGACTCCGCTCTCCTTGAGGACACGCTTTCAATCGCAGAAATGCTTCTTGAGGCGAGTGAATGTTTATCACCGCATTACGAGTGGGCGGAATGACCCCTATGGGGTCATGTGAGGGTGAATACCGATGACAAATACTACAACGCTTCCAGATGTAACTGTTGGAACAGGCGAACCGTCGAGCAGTCGAGTGTTTTTAACCCTCTTCTCAGTCGGGCTTCTTGGTATCCTTGCCCTCTTTTCAAATGTTTTCGGATGGGATAACCTTCCTTTGCTTGGAGAAATTGTTCCTTTGATTGGAAATCTTGGAGGGAGCGGAATTTGGTATTACCTCATTGGCATATTAATTGGAGTTGGAGCGATTGTTGCCTCTCTTCTCAGCGAGGTCATTGTTGACTAAGGAGGTGTGATGAATGGAAACAGTATTTATCTCAGCAATTCTATTGATTGCCACCCTTGCTCTTGTTTCGAATTACATGGTTCGAGGTATTGGAGGTATGACAACTTCTCTTCGACAGGTTGGAATGTTTTTGTTAAACAAAGCTCCAGCTGGATTGATTGATCTCTTCAGCGACAAGCCTGGAAGTGGTTCAAAAACATGGCTTCGCTTTGGAATGGCTTGGTTTTTCATGGCCTGTCTTGGTATGTTCCTCGGCATTTGGCATCGTTACGACCCTACCGCATTGAACTCACTTTCCAGTATTGGTTGGAGTTATGATGATGGGTCGATGTTGACTGATTATACGGGGGTCTTCTTCTCGACCGCATTGAATTACCTCTTGGTTGGTGCAGCACTTGTTGCAATCTCTCGTGCTTCTAAAGGCCGACTTGCAAGTGAAGCAAGTGCGTCCATGGTCGCTGTTCTTCTCACCGCATCTACAGTTGCAGTCCTGCTTCTGCCAGCAGTCTTTTCCTTCATTACAATAGCAAACGAAGCAAGTGTTTTGGAGGCAATCCAAAACATCTCAACTTTGGTTGTTGGGTCAATGCTTCACCTTGCTCTTCTCATCAATGTATTCATCACGATTGGTGACCGGGAACATGAAGACATTTCACCAACAACTTGGTTTTTAGTTCTCGCATTGGTTGCTAAGGTTATGGCTATGCTGTTCGCTTTTTTCGGAGAACTTGTCGACTCGACACAAACTGTTTGGATGGCTGAACGAGTCTTAACAGGATGGGTTCCTTTGGCTTTGATTTTCGCTGTCGCTTACCACATCATTCCATTCACTGCTGGAAAGCCAGTTTGGTCTGAGTCGATGCAGAAAACCAGTATGTTCTTCCTTTTCATAACAGTTCCACCTTTCTTCCTTTCTTCTGCTGATGCGGGAGAATTTTTGCAAAACATCGGGGCGCTTCTCATGACATTGGGTCTTCTCCCCTTGCTTGCAGGTTCCTTCAACATGGTGGCTACTGCAGCCTCGAACCCTGAAAGAATCGTAAAAAGCCCAGGTGCCTTTGCCGCAACAGCAGCAATGATGCTTCTTCCAATCTATGCCATTGGAGGCTTCTTTACTGGAATGGATACATTTGTAGGCATGGATAAACTTGGTTCGATGGCACATACTGTCGATACAGGATTCATCTCCACTGTTGGAGGTTTGATGATGCTCGCTGCACTTTTCACATCTTACCCATTGATAGCAGGAAAGAAACTGGCAAAGGCAAACAATGCCCAACTTGCTGTTTGGTTCACCCTTGTTGGCGGTGTTGCTTCAACCATAGCAGCCCTCATGGGAGACTTCACGGCATATGCAGTTTCCAATTCCGGTGTTGAAGACGCCGTTGCTTCATCTGAAGGGTTCTTCTTGGTTTCTGCAGCTATGTTCTATTTGGTAACCCTCGCAAGTATTCTTGCAGCATTGTCAATGATTCACACTGGCCGACCAAACAATCCTTCGTATTCCGACATATCCGTTTCCAGCGATATTGCCTCGTATACCTTAGTTGAAGGCTCAACATCAATCCGTACCTTGTTGGGCCGGGGTGTTGGTGTTGATACAACACTTCACATTGGGGAAATCGAAGAAGATGATGGTGGTCCTTCCATCATCCGAGTTTCAGCCCAACTTCATAATGATGAGATTACAGAATTCCCAGTCCCCGAAGAACTTGTCATGCTTGCACAATTCTTGAAACAATCAAAGCAATCAATATTTGAATTCTTCAATGCTATTGATTTGGATGATTCTGGGCAAATCGATGCTTATGAATTCCAACAAGCGCTGATGAAGTCAGACATTGCAAATCTTCCACCTTGGGAAATGAACCGATTGGTTTCCGCAGTTGACCTTGATGGCGACGGCCGTATTAACCTCCCTGAATTGGACATCATGCTTGCTAAGATACGAAACGATATTCTAGATTCCGAGGAAGAGTGACCACGCTCACATGGCGGGATTACAGTGAAAATCGGATTGGTCGGCAAACCGAATGTTGGCAAATCCACTTTTTTCAGTGCAGCAACTTTAGCAAAAGTCGATATTGCAAATTACCCTTTTTGTACCATTGAGCCGAATGTGGGCGTTGCTTTTGTTGCAGCCCGAATACATTGCCCCTGCAAAGACATTCGTCAACGTTTGGAAGCAGAAGGGCGAATCGAAGGTATCGCTGATGATGACCCTCGACAAGGCAGTCTCTGTGAACCGAGAACCGGTTCATGTATCGCCCATCGTCGACTTGTTCCTTGCTTTTTGGTTGATATCGCAGGGCTTGTTCCTGGGGCGAGCGAAGGCAGAGGGAGAGGGAATGCCTTTCTTGCTGATTTAGCCAATTGTGATGCCCTCATCCAAGTTGTTGATGCTGCTGGAACAACTGACCTTGAGGGAAACCCACAGGGTGCGAATCAAAGCAAAGAAGTCGCTCAACAACGCATTGCTGAAGAAATAGAATTCCTCGGAAAAGAATTGGATGCTTGGATTGCGGGGTTATTGAGTGATGGATGGACGCGTGGTGTGCGTCGAGTACAAGCTGAAGGCGAGAAAGGCCTAGTCACCTATATCCATGAGCAATTAACCGGCCTTGGTTCAACATCTCAATCCATAGCCATCTCATTTGAAGCATTCAAAAATGAACATGAAGAATTAGGAAGCCCTTGGGATTGGAGTCAAGAAACCATTGCAGCACTTGCCGGACATGTCCGCACAGCTCTTTTCCCGATTCATATTGCTGCAAATAAGTTCGATATTGCGCCTTCGGGTGTGCTCCAAAGTATTTCTGCTAATGGGACACTTATGCCTTGTATGGCAGATGTGGAATTGGCTCTTCGTCGAGCCGCATCAGCAGAATTAATCTCGTATGTTCCAGGTCAAAACTCATTTGAATTCACCAACCGAGATTCTCTTTCTGAACCCCAACTCAAAGCCTTGAACCATATGCTTGAACGGCTTTCTGTAAATGATGGAACGGGTGTTTCCACACTCCTCGATACGGTTTTATTCGACGAATTAGAGCACATTGTCGTCTATCCCGTTCAAGATGAAACACATTGGACAGATGGCGATGGTAAAGTATTGCCAGATGCTTTCGTCGTCCCGGCAGGGATTCAAGCGAAAGTACTGGCTTACAAAGTTCACAGTGACCTTGGTGATGGATTCATCCGAGGCGTGGATGGAAGAACTCGACGTGTCGTCGGGGCAGAGCACGAAATGAGTGATGGCGATGTTCTCAAAATTCACGCAAAATCGTGATCAATGACCTTCAGGGCGGTCATATGCAGGCGTTAGACGAGCCATGTCGCCGGAGTATTGTCCACTGCGATAGATGAACCAAACCGGGGCAAGTAAAGTCAAAACAATGAGTAAAGCAAGGAAGTACCAACCCCAAGGATTGACATCACTCAAGACCATAATCCAAAGGGTCCACAATAATGGAATATACAGAAAGACACTGTAACGGCGCGCCATAATTTGTAATCGCGCACTGCTGAGGGCTTCGCCATACATGTTCGGAGCATCTTCTTTCGACACTAAACCTTTCTCGAGGCCACATCGAACACAGACCTGCGCCTTCGGACCATTTCCATGAATGAACTGCTCTCGAGAATAGGTACTTGAACAATATCGGCACGTCGGCATGATACTCCCTCATCTCTCTCCAATCGCGCCCGATTCTTCAAGCATCCGCTTCGAGCATAAGGAAATTCTTCAGCAGAACAAGTCCTTCTTGTGAACCAACAGACTCTGGGTGAAATTGTATTCCATGTATCTGTAACTCTGGATGCTGAATACCCATCACAATATCGGTCCCGACTTCATGTGCAGTTTCGATGTATGGTCCACCCTCTATTGAGGTGATGCTCAATGAATTATAGCGAGTGAACAATGAAGGAGATTGCAGGGTTGAAAACAACCCCGAATTTGTGTGTGCACATGCACGTGGGCTACCATGTACGGGCCCATTTGGTGAACGCACCAAAGCCATTCCACCTGCCAAACCCAATGCTTGATGACCTAAACATATTCCAAGAATTGGAATGGATATTTTCCCGGAGATTGCCAATTGTGCAATCCCCATTGTAAGAGGGGAATCGGTTGGGGCTCCAGGGCCAGGGCCGAGTACAATATGCGAAGGTTGGAAGCGAGACACGAATTCAGCACACGATGTTGCATTCCAAACCGATTCTGGCCCTCCATCTCGAGCTTTGTAAATTAAGATATCATGCCCCAACCCGGCAAGAGCGTGAGCAATATTGAGGGTGAATGAATCCAGATTATCAATCAACAAAACACAACCTTCGGCAACTGTATGCTCATCGGCAAATCGAACCTTTCCTTCACCGACTGCTTTTGGTACTTTTTCCCTTTCCAATTGATGAATCGAAAGTTCACCAACAGGCAGTTTTGAGTTATCGTTTTCAATCCATCCGCATGCTTTCCGAAGTGCAGCCGCTTTCCATTTTGCTTCTTCCACTTCGGCCTTCGGGTCTGAGCCAATGGTAATTCCTCCACCGGCTGCAACATCTGCATGCCATTGGTTGCGAAGTTTTCGGGCGATTAAGGTTCGAATCAAAATATTCCATGAACCCGCCCCTGTTGTCAGATCAATCCATCCTATTGAGCCTGTCCAAAAAGACCTCGGGCGTTGTTCGAGTTCATCGATTGCGGAACAGACGACCGTTCTTGGGCAACCTGTGATACTCCCTCCTGGAAAAACCGCTTGTAATGCATCAAGGCCGGAAACTCCATCCTCCAATACCCCTGAAAGGTGAGAAACAAGGTGTTGGACGTTTGAATATGCTTCAACATCAAACCGTTCAACTTGAACACTACCAACTTTTGATACAGAAGAAATATCATTTCTCATCAAATCAACCAGCATTCTATGTTCTGAGCGTTCTTTTTCATCATTGACCATTTCTATACGAAGTTCTTCTTCATGCAGAGAATTATTCCCCCGAGGACGCGTTCCCTTTATCGGAGAGGTAAACACCGATTCACCGTCGCATTTGAGCAATGATTCCGGTGATGAACAGACAAGAGAAAATCCCAAATCAGGTGCTTCAAGATAGGCTGAAAAAGGTGCGGGGTTGTCCTCATTCAAGCGTTGAAAGATGGCCCGAGGGTGTTCATGTATGTCGCCACTCCACCAGCGTCCAACATTGACTTGATACATTTGTCCAGACCGAATACTTTCACGTATTGCTTCAATCGATTGTTCATGTTGTTCATCACTCATTGAACTTGTTTCAATTGAAGCAGTTGGCTCCGCTAAAGGCTGTAAAACGGACACAGAGGTCATGTTTTGACGAGTTTTCAGACCCCAGGTATCCTCGGCGGGAGCGTGAGTAGAAATGGCATCCGAGGCTTTATCGTGAACAGCGATTCGTTCGACAAGCCACAATATCGTGAGTAATTCCCCTTCATCCGGCACATGTTGGAGTTGGAGTGGGCGAGTCCACTGTACCATATCATAGGCGAAGGCACCTGCCCAAAAGGGCCGTTGAGGCAACGACGAATCTGGCGTGGAGTCGAAGCATCCTTCAGGAGTCAAGGGGCGAAGTTTTTCCAACAGTCCCGATAATGATTGTGAGAAGATGGACGTTGAATGGTACCAACATCCATGCTTCCATTCTTCAACTTGAGCGACGAACGGTTGTTTTTCTTTTACCAATCGCACTTCTCCATTCAACGGACTGTGTTGTTGGGCCGAAGGAGTACTCTTCTGACTTGGTTGACGTACCAGTACCCGTTTTCGAGATGGGCCGCAAAGAATTGAAAATTGAGCGAGATGTGATTGTGGACCCCCTGAGTAGAATAACAACTCATCTGGCCCTCCATAATGAACCGCTTTTTCTCCAAGTAAGCCAATATCCCGCCAATGCGCATGAAGGGATAGAAAGTGTTGACTCATTCTCCCAACCTCACATCAAACCACGTTGCTTTATCTCGATAATGTTCCGCTAAAAGCGATTGACATTGGGTGGTGAGGGCCATTCCTTCACCGAGTTGTTCATCATCGAGCGAAAGAACTCTGCACGCCCCAATACCGCTTCCAATCGCTGTAACTTCAGCAGCTCTCGCCACCAATCTTTCGTTTAATCGCCCATATTGAATTGGTATTCCTGCCGCTTCAAGTCCTCCAACAAGTGTTTCGAAGGTAATGCTTGCAACACCGCCTTCTGCAGGGGCTGTTGCCCAGGCGACTCCATCTTCATCAAGTACAAGGGGCATCGCTCGATCAGCATCGACAATTGCAAAATCATGTACGAGGAAAGCCAAATCAGCGCCTCGTTTTTCTGCAACTTGCTGCGCTTCAAGGTATGGATTCCAATCACCATGTTTTGTTCCATTCACTTTTGAAGACCACCGAGGGGCAGGGAAAGTGATTGCATCTATGGTTTCGTTTCGAAGGGTAAGTCGACGAGTTTCGATAGAAATGTGCCCAGAGCGAAAACATTCAATTCGAACCAACATCTTGGGTTCAAGAGAAGGCAGTGGTTGGTTTTCATCAACTTCTTGTTTGAAAAACTGGAGTAGGTGTTGTGTCAAATCCGATGGAAGTTCAAGACGCAAACGCTTCGCATGTTCAATCAATCTGCGTTCATGGAGTTCCCAATCAGCAAGGGCGAATGCTCCGTCCCACAACGCTGTAGTGAATACACTCTCGCGAGGATTATCGGAATTGCCTTCACGCATTGGCACGCCTCAAAGCAAGTCATCCAAGAATGATGTATCAATGCTCGCTTGAGGAAGTTGTGGAGACGTAGGCTCTGCCAAGTCATTCAGCAATGCATTATTCTGGGCGGGTTGCATAACCGGTTGCTGGGATTGGTATGCTGGGCGTCCATACATGTCTTGATTCTCAATACGCTGAGCTGCTGCATAGATATCATTGCCTTGGTTTTGGTCGATATTTGGTACAGATTTACTTTCAATCGTCGGAGGTGTTGGGGGGGATGCACTTCCCCAATCATCATCCTGTATGCCCCATGTTGCTTCTTGTAATTCAAGCGATTGGTTTCGACTACGTTGCCCTCCACGAGAGCGAACAATAGCGACCAATAAGAGAAGAGCGATGACCAATAATCCCGCAGCCAACAAGTTTGGAGTTGTTAGGAGAGACGAGAAATCATTTTCATTGGCCGAGTCTTGATTCTCATTTCCATTTGGATTCTCTTTTCCAAAGACATCGAGCATGAGGGCGTCGACTTCTTCTCTTTCAAAGAGATCATCAAACGGAGTTACAGCAACGTACCAAGCAGATGTATTGACCAGAGGATTGTAATTATTTGGCGTGATAAGGAACGAATTAGAGGCCTTCACTTCAGCAACAAAGTCAGCATCGGAAGTTGTAGAGAAATCGGTATTTGAAATATACACGCGATAGCCACGAACACTTGGGTCATCGGAATGACTCCATTCGACCAAAATATTTGTTTCTGAATTCCACGACAAAACCACATCTTCAATTTCATCAAGATAACCGCCTAAATCATCAATTCCATCATCAATTGATTGAGCCGAAACACTCACTAAATTGATTTCTTGAGCATTTCCTGCAGTGTCTCGAACAACGACTGCAACCCATATTTCTTGACCAGCAATCACCGGTGTATCTCCTGCTACAATGTCGATTGTAAGTGGGAGTTCGGGAAGTCGAGAGAGGACCGCAATCGGTGTTGAAGGGCCAGTAGTTCCTGTGCCAACTGCGTCAAAAATCCACGTAGCAGCATAGACTTCGTATGCGGCAACATCACTTTCATCACTTAGTTCAAAGTCAAGCAATAAAGCACTACCGTCGTCGTTTGGACGGTCATACAATTCAAGTGTTTCAAGAGGTGCAGGTGCAGTTACATCTTGCAAATTATTGATCGGTGTAACAGTCGCTTGAGGCAAGTCGGTGAGGTAGACATTTCCAGCAAGGTCATGAACGGTTACAACCACATAGAGTTCAACATCGGGTTTGATGATTTGTGGCGTTGCATCGAGAATCGAATCCCCACCATAAAGGGCAGTAGAAATCGATAATTCAATCGGGTTGTAATCTTCATCAATCCATTGTTTGTTAATCTTCAAACATGCACATTTTTCATCATCGTCACCGAATGCAGCCCAGGCCACCGAGAGGTCAGAGATTGGCTGGTCAGCAGCCCATACGATGTAATGGGAGAAGTCATCCGCATCTGAAATTGACCAGATGACATCAATTGCTGTTCCATCATCGTCAGGATGGTCAAAGGCATTGACCGTGCCAACACGCTCAGGAGTGGTTCCACTTCCAGCAGTGTTGCGCAAAGGTGTGACTTGTACGACATCCACATCTTCTAAATTGGCGTTCAACCAATCATCGAAAGCAACAACGCCAACATGGTATGCTTGTCCATCTTGGAGTCCAACACCATCGATGCTCGTAACAGTCGTTGAAGTTTCAGAACAGTCATCGATGATTTTTGCTTGAGAATAATCGCTGTTTGCAACAGATGTGGATGGAATCGTCTCGCCATCAAAATTACCTGTCGACAATCGAATATAGATCGCATAGAAGGTGCAATCTTCAGCTGAATTGGCATCCCATGAGACGGTGATTCTCCCGCCATCGTCGTCAGGCGTGTCAATCGCAGTTACATTCTCCATCTTTGGAGGTGCTGTATTGTCGTTTAAGCCACCAGTTGGAACAACTGGTCCAATGATTGTTGGATTCATCACATCTTCTTGACCTGATTCATCGACACAGGTCAATGCAAGCCAATATGGTTGACCTGCATCTAGGGAGAGAACAGTTGTATTCCCTTCCGTCTTCATGACTTCTGCCTCAGGCATCAATCCGAGTACATCTGTCAGTGAAGAGGTTGAAGCATAAATCATTGTGCTTGTCAAATCAATCGAAGTACAACGTGCCCATTCAATATCAAGGTCGCCATCAGCACCGCCTTCGTGAGGTCCAGCATTTGCCCACAAAGGCGAGAGTGGAACTTCATCGGTTGGTGAAGCAGGACCCATGATTGGCGATGGTGTTCCAAGGTGGCCATCATCATACTCAACAACGACGACAGCATAGTATTGTACACCATCAACCAATGGTGTTCCATTGGCCGTGGTGACTTCGCTTGAGAGTCGACTATGCAATGAAATCGCTTTGTCAATTGTGCGTCCAGAAAGGTCAGCAGCAGTAAGTGGTAAAGTGTTCGGGAATGGTCCTTCATTGACGTAAATCAAGTATCGAGCAAAGTTATCATCGTGAACAAGACTCCAATTCGCTATCAAGGCGCCACCGCCATCGTCAGGACGGTCAACGATATCGGTCATAGTAATCGGCGTTTCAGTGCGGACGTAATCGTAGATGAGACGAACTTGCAACGAACCGTTTGAAGGAGAACGGAGTGTCAACTGCAAGAATTGGGTTCCGTTGATGATAACACCGTTATCAACAGCGAGTTGCATTGTAGTTTCAAAATCAGGCGTGTTTGCAAGTTCGATTGTTGCATTGTACTTGAGGCTCTTTGATTGAGCCCATGTAGCGGCATTATTCACCGGAGAGGTGAATGCCAACGGAACGGTTTGGAATAAGATTCCATTGGTTCCAACAACACCTTGAGTAGGGTCGAGAGCAACTGTTGAGTTGAGGTCAGCAAGTGTAATACTCATTCCCGGATGTGTCATATCGGTAATGTCTTGAGTCACCAAATTAAATCCAACATTCAGGGGGTCTGCATAGCGAACAGATACACGTTCAATTTCGGTGTATTGAGGGTTATTTTCGTATCCAAATAATCCTTCCCAGGCTGTCGTGAGCCAAATATAATCCGATGAAATTGTACCGCCTGTAAGCATCGGCATGGATATCATTTTGAGGTTTTGATGTGAACTTGTTCGAGCTTCTACAATTGAAACACCGTTTCCACCGAATATCAAAATATGGTTTCCGTCGCTGACCATTTTTTGTACAGGCCAACCAAAGATTTGGTAGGACGGAATTCCGTTTTCAAAGAACGAAGAGGTACTGTTCCAATGGGTCATTGGCCCGATATCTGTGGCGATATGTATGCCCCAGTAATCACTTGCCAAAGCATCGATATTATTGGATGGTAATTGGTCAAATTCATGGCCAATAATTGTTCCAGAAGTCAAACCAATGGTCGTAACAGCAGGGCGTTCACTTCCAGCCCCATCATGCCCGATAAACAGTGTTGTTTCGCCTGTGGTTGACGGAGGAGAGTAAGATGTGAGAGACATGGTGGAAGTCCCCATGAGCCCTGAAGCAGAAGTGTACAACGTTGTAGCATTGGTTGTGAGGTTCATTTGAACCAAGCCAGCAGTTGTCGTCATCCAAAGGTAATTTCCTTCGACAAGAACATCTTCAACGATGTTGGTAGGGAGTCCATCGGAAGTTGTCAAAGGATTGATCCAATCAGCCGCCGCATAATCCCAACGACCAACGCCACCGTTGGTGGCGATGTAGAGTGTGTCTGGAGTTGCAGCAAAATTATTGATGGCGTTCGAAGGTAGGCCTCCGATGAGTTTCCCGTTTCCGTAACCAGTTTGAATATCGTAGAGTTGGACCCCAGGAGCGGAGCCTCCACTTCCCATGAGCCCAAGAACAAGGGTAGTACCAACACGAACCATTCCATCGAGGTTATTGTGCAACCCACCGCTCAAACGTGTGACAATTCCTGTGGTTGTGTCAAGTTTGTACAATCCAGTTGGAGTGGTTGTGATATAGAGGTCAGTGCCAATCAGTTCGGTATCTTGGGCCTTACTGTTTGCAGTCATCGTCCAACCGTCTTGCCACAGAATTGTTCCATCGGCTTGCCGTTCCCCTTGTAAGAGTCCAGCGCCACTTGCTTGACCAAATCCTTGGCTTGTACCTGCAGTTGTAATCCACAAATGTGTTCCGTTTCCAGTCATTGTTGTTACTTGACCACTGACTAAGCCAGGCAGTGTAGCAATCGTATTTTGTCCAAGAGGGCTAATGGTCTCGACTTTACTGAATCCTGAAGAACCGCCCGCTTGTCCTACCAACCATTCACTTCCTAACCATTGGAATGAAGTTACAGAAGACCCAGCACCATTGACACTGGCTTGAGCATTTGAATTTCCAGAAGTGGCAATGAGGGAGAACCCTCCACCGATGATATTACTTCCTGACAAGCCGATACCGTGTCCAAGAACGAGGCCACCGTTTGCGTATCCAATCGAGTCCCACCAAACACGGTCGCTCGGTAAGCCATTGGTTCCAGAAGTAATTGGTGTAAGCCAATTGCCTGTTGAGAAACTGTATTTCTTCACGTCTGCTTGATCTTCATAAAAGGCGATATAAAGCGTATCAGTAGTATCACAGGCAACACCTGCAACTTCTCCATAATTTTCATTCCAATCAGCGCGAGTGAACGAGCCAATGATGGAACTGTTCGCCAAATCTAATCGAGCAACACCGCCGTTGTTAGCGTAAATACCAATATTGAGTACACCACCACAGAGGGCCATAGAGATTGGATAACCGTTGGGGGTGCCGCTTTGTCCTAAATCAAATTGAGTCCAAGTGCTACCATCCCAATGAGAAACCGCTCCACCTTGGAATTGTCCAAAGCCACTGACGTCCCCGCCTCCTACAACAAGGTTGTATCCATCAGTCCACAACTCATAGATTCTGTTTCCAGCATTGTTTGGTAGGCCAGCCCCTTCTTCCCACATCGTGAGCCATTGGTTGCTGGACTCATTGTATCGAGCCACTCCATCTTCAGTAGCAAACAAGACTTCTCCATTGTATTCAAGAATTTCTCGAATCGGGAAATCAAAGTCGTTGTCATCCCAAGTTCCGATGGTCGTACCGTTTGGTGCGATGAGTTCCAAGTTGCTTTCGCCCCAAGAGATCCATAAGTTCCCTGTTGTAGATTCGTATGCAGTGACTCTGTCTACTTGGCCAATAGGTAAGATACTCTCGCCCCAAGAACCGTTGCTGGTATTCCATTGAGCAATGCCCCCGGAACCGTCAACTTGCCACCAGTTTGGTGAAGAGACACTTGCCATTAAAATCCCATCAATAATGTTTAAGCCATTGACATCTCCATTGTTTTCATCAACTTGTGCTCCAGCATCTAAGGCCGAGAGTGCAGTAAAGTTGAGGGCATCAAAGCGATAGATATTATCGCTGCTTGTCCCGTCATGGTAATACATGATATTTCCATGGAGAATCATGTCGAGAGGGTCGCCATTTCCAGCAAAGAGGCTGTTCGATTTTTCGATATCATACACTTCAAAACCAGTTGTTGCGTTGAGAAGTTGGAATCCGTCTGAACCTCCAACCCAAATATAATTTGGATTCACATCAACAGAAAGAGCAGTCGCATCTTCGTTACCATTGTCGAGATAATTATCCTCTGTCCAAAGGGTGAGCCATGCGTTATTGGGGATATCATATCGGGCAATTCCAATTCCGTCTAGAGCAATGAAGGCAATATCTCCGACCACTGCGACAGGAGCATTCTGAGTTTGCTCTCCAGCTTCCCATTCTCCGATGACTTCGTAAGGAGATGCAGTGATAATTCCAACCCCGGACGTCGTTCCTCCGAAGATGTAGCCGTAACTATCTGCTTCAACAGTGTAGGTCGCCCAGTTCGGCATGCCGTCGTATACGTTGAGGCATTCGCTGATTCCCAATGTGGCAATGCTATACTTGCAAACGCCGATATTGGTTCCAGCATAGAGGCTACCGCCTGAGATACTTGAAACGGCAACGAAGTCGTAAAACTGTTGAGGGCGCGTGTCCCAAGAAGAGCCTTGGCCGAAAGTCGTCATTTGGTTTCCGTCCCATCGCCTCGCTCCTTGTTGCGTTCCAATGTAGATGTTGAAACCGTCGGATTCAAGAGCGTAGATATTGTCACTGGGAAGAGAACTTGTTGCGCTACCTTGGCCAGCCGTGTTGCCAGCAGCTGTAAGCGGAATCATCAATTCACCTGTAGAGAGGTCTTTTCGTGCTACGCCATACCCGGGAATTCCAAAGTAAAGTATGTCGCCAGAAACGGCCACGGGAACATTATCTGCCCCGTTCACTCCAGTAGAAATCCACGGAGTTAACCAGGTGCCATTTGACAAATCATATCGAAGTACACCTTCGTCATCAGTAGCCAAATGAACGATGTTGCTAAACAATGCGAGGTCTACCGCAGCATCATCATATTCGACCGTAGAAGGGGTTGCACTGGTGGTAAGGTCAACTGCAATCATCTGACCTTCTCCAGTAATTCCAACAGCGGTAGAGCCATCAGAATCCACTCGGATAATATCATCATCGAGCAGTCCAGTATTCGAGGAATCCCACGTCTGAAGCAATGTTCCGTTTTTGTGCATTTGATGCAATCCGCTTTCTGAAGCGATGAAAACATGTGAACCATCGTTCATCAGATGATTGACCGCTGTTCCAATGTAAACAGGTTGGAGCCAGCGAGAGGCTTGGGTATCAAATCGATTCATGTAATCATCAGCAGCAACGAAGACCACACCGTCGAGTTCTGTAGCATCTTGCATTCCGGAAGAGGTTGGACCACTTCCGATTAAGAGGGAGCCCGTCAGAAGAGGCGTCGACCCTTGGGTCAATTCCGCGAATGAGCCAAATCCGTTACCGAGTAACAGGAGTTCCGATGCAGGCGCCCTGACGCCGGCGGCAGGCCAGACAATCAAGTCACGACCGTCACCTGTTAGGCCGAAGTTTGAAATCACTTCAGAACTCGAGAATACGCCGCTGGAAGTGTCATAGATATGCAATGTATCTCCACTTAGAATAAACAAATCGCCGCCGGAGCGAGCCAATCCATTGATGGTGTTGCTCGTGAGCCAATTCCCGTCATTCCAAGTTGAAAGCCAAAAACCAGAACTCCAATCGTATCGTGCCAATCCATTATCCGGAGAGGCGAGTAAGAGTTGATTTCCTGAAATCATCATCTCAGTAATTTCATCGGAGTGAAGGCTGTTAGCAGTTGACCAGGTTGAAAGCGCACTTCCGGAATTCAAATCCCATCTTACGACTCCTTCATCGTCAAAAGAAATGTAGAGAATATTGTTCACTTCAATCATGTCGAGGCAAACGCCAGATGTTGTTTTTGACATAGCAGCCGTCCAACTTAGACCATCCCACTGTGCAATCCCATCTTGGTTTGCAGCATAGACAAATCCGTTTGAAGCAATCATAAATTGGTCATGGGGCATTTGGGATGTTTGAGCATCAGGAGGGGTAGGGAGGGCAGTTTGCTCACTTGTATCATCAAGAGAAAAGGCGTGGAAAAGGCCGTCTGAAGTGAGGACATGGAGCAAACGATTGGTTGGATCCATGACCAGATCTCTAATCTCCGAATCAAATTCGAGAATATCGATTACAACAGGGTCGTTGGAATAATCGAGGGTAAGAATCACATCATCAATAGCAAGATACATTCGTCCATCATCAGGATGCATGGCGTGTGTAACGACGTTGAGTTCGAGTGGCGCTAGTGCTACAACTGGGTCGACTGGAGCGAGAGCCTCGATGATAAGTTCGGTTATCTCGGCATCTGAGGGGAGCGTCCATGTTGCGCCAGAGTCGCTGTTTGGGTTCATTCGGCCAATGTAGGGGTTTGGACCTGCAAAACTATCTTGAGAGCCAAGCATTCCTAAGCCTCGCCAGTCGAGTAGATTGACGCCAATGTCACTTGCTACAAGCATTGGTTCTTCAATCATTAAACCATTACTTCCATCAACCCGAATTTGGAAAGAAACATTTGATAAATCGGCCCCAGGGGCGAATTCCAAAGTCCAAGAGGCGCTCGCCTGACCGCCGGTTGTAGGGTCTGCTCCAACAGCATCAAGTTGGACCCAACCCGTATCATTGCTCCCTTCTTGTGGCCAAATCGTGTCAAAGGCAGACTCGTGAGCCGAAACACCAGGAATTGTAAGTACAGGTGCGGCTGATGAAAGCAACATCAGCACGACCAAGAGCAGTGCTCTTCGAGAGTCGCGAGGCAGGGCCGCAGCGTTCGCATTGATGTTCATTA
>MDSW01072029.1_pt1 | contig 49803 bp, 41 predicted proteins | sample 811171 | NCBI WGS metagenome assembly MDSW01 (sample SAMN05326641, study PRJNA326480) | marine metagenome | isolation source: seawater | place: Atlantic Ocean: North West | collected 2012
AAACCCCATTCTTCAGCTCTTTGTAAATTTTTCTCAGTCCTCGCAGCAGTAGTAGCAGATCTATACTCCATGCAAGTTGAAGCACATCCCGTAAAAAATAAATTAATAATTAATAAAATCGCTATCTTTTTCATATTTATAAATTATAATAAAAAAGACATCGTAAACGATGCCTTTTATAATAATTTTAAAAAGATTTTTTATCTTAAACCTTTTCTTGGTCTTTTAATTTTACGTCTTCTTTTATGAGAGCGCTTTCTTCTATCAATCTCTTCACCATTATCACCATAATTATCTTTAAACTCATAATGATCGCTTCTTGATTGATTTATATTTTCAACTGATCTATTACTACTAGCTCCTGATCTAGAAAAAACAAAACTACCTAAAATAACTACGAAAATTAATACTTTATTTAATATATTCATTTCGACTCCTCCGACTTTGAACAAATTTACATTTAATATTAATAATAAAACAATGATTTATATCACAAAATACTAAAAAGGCATACTCTTATCTTCTTCTTCATCAGAAACTTGATTAATGGCAGCTTCTTGTCCTTTATTGTCATCTTTTTTTGCATTATTTTTCCAATCAAGTGGAGTAATAATGTTAGATACAATTTCTGTTTTCCAATGCTGAACATCATTTTTATCTTTGTAAGTACGAGTTTGTAATTTCCCTTCAATATATACCAATTGGCCTTTTTGCAAGTATTGAGTAGCAAAATCAGCTAATTTATTCCAAGCAATAATATTATGCCATTCTGTATGTTCTTTTTTCACCTTATCACTATCTATCCATGATTCGTTTGTTGCAATCGAAAAAGATGCTGTAGATATACCAGAGGGCGTATATCTACCTTCAGGATTGTTCCCTATATGTCCAATTAATATAACTTTATTTACACTTGATTTTTGCATTATTCCAATCCTCCCAATAAATTATACAATAGGTAAATGTAAAATAAATGTAGAACCAGAACCAACTTTACTTTCTATAGATAAAAAGCCATTATGTGATTCTATAATTTTTTTACAAATTGTTAATCCTAATCCAAACCCTTTTGTAGATACAGTTTCATCTGCTTGAAAAAAAGGCTCCGTTAAATTCTGAATGTTTTCTTTTGAAATTCCAATTCCAAAATCTTTAACCTTAAATTGAATATATTTATTTTTATTAACTTCAATTTCAATAAAGAAATCATTATTTTCAAGATTTTGACTATATTTAATAGCATTATCTAATAAATTCCTTAATGCGAGTAAAAATTTTGTTTTATCTATATTTATCAGTTCATGAGGGATATTATTGTTAATTCTTAATTTCTCCTTATGATTAGGAAACATATCTAAAACTTGTTTAATTATTTCATCTGTTTTAAAAGTTTGTAAATCTAATTTTGAATAAGGTAGAGAAAGCCTATCTGATAATAATAAATTTGCAATCATCCCTTCTAAAAAATCAATCTCATTTTTCATTTTTGATAAATTTTTATGTTCCGGCATCATCGCAATTAATAGCTGCATTCTAGCTAATGGAGAGCGCAATTCATGACTCACTTCTAAAAGCAATTGATGTTTATTTTCTAATAAAATATTAATATCTTTAATTAATTTATTCATTGATATAGATAAGTCTGCAAGTTCATCTTCACCTATTACATCTATTTTTGATGTCAAATCTCCATTTTCTAAATCTTCAATTCTCTTTTTCATTAGCTCAACAGGCTTTAAATATTTTCTAATAAATAAATATAGTCCTATAATAAATAAGATCGCTAAAATAAAGACGAATATTAAATTATTAAGTTCACTAGGCCATACATAGTCAATCACAAAGTAAAATAAATTTTTTCCATCATCAACAACTGTTACTGACATTTCATTGATAGATCCAAAAAATACAGATAATGGTATTTCCATATCATAAAGTTCTTCATATTCTTGAGAATTTGTCCAACTAATAAAATTATCAACTTCAATAAAACTTGGTAAATTAGACCAATATGTTGATCCTGGATACGGGATACCAAATTCTGTAGAATCTCTATTAAATATGCCGCACCACATATGCAGATTTTCAATTTCCTTTTTTACAATATTAGTATCTGGATTTTCTCCCCAATTTAAAACCATCTGGGAATAATAATACTTCTCATGTGCATCTAAAATGCTATCTTGAGTAGTAGAAGAAAATAGGAAACGATAATATAAAACAACAGTAAGATTTACAGTAAATACGACAACTAAAAGACCTAATCTTTTAAATAAACTTTTTTTAAATCCTAAGTTTATTTTAATCCTTAGGTTCTCCTATAAATTTGTATCCTACTCCATGAATCGTTTTTATAAATCTAGTTTTATTGGGTGTTTCTCCTAACTTGCCTCTTAAACGACTTACTAAAACATCAACAGATCTATCATAACTCTGCCAAGAAATCCCCCTAAGATTTTCAACTAAAAACTCTCTATCTAATGTTTCGCTAGAGTTTTCAATAAATAATAATAGCGCTTCATACTCAGTTGTTGAAAGAGAAATTAAGTTATCATCAAGAAGTACCTCTTGTTTATTTTTATCTATACTTAGCCCTATAAAATGCACATTTTCTACAATAGCTGCAGAGGAATGCGTTCTCCTTAAAATAGACTGTATGCGAGCTAATAGTTCTCTTGGCTCAAAGGGTTTAGGTAAATAATCATCAGCACCGAGCTCTAATCCAACAATCCTATCTGTCACTTCTCCTCGAGCAGTGAGCATTACAACTGGTATTGATAAATTTTCACGTATTTTTCTTAAAACTTGAAAACCGTCCATGCCCGGCAACATTATATCAAGAATTATAACATTAATATCACTATTTTTATCAAGATAGGCTAAACCTTTTTTAGGATCATGAATTGCAATAACCTCATATTTATAAGAACCCAGAAACTCTATCAAAAGCTCTGTTAATTGAGTATCATCATCAATTATTAAAATTTTTTCCATTAATTAAACCTTTCTTTTTTATGCATTTTCCTTTCCAGCAATTTCATTTTTCATAACAACAATTTTCTTTTGGAATTCATTATCTTCAATAGCTTTTTTATCAATATTCTTACAAGCATGAATTACAGTAGAATGATCTCTACCACCAATATGTATTCCTATATTTGCTAAAGATGCGCTGGTTAATTCTTTAGATAAAAACATTGCCAATTGCCTCGCAAGCGCAACTTCCATAGTGCGACTTTTACCTAAAATTTGTCTTTCACTAATTTTCATTTTTCTACAAACATATTTAACAATTTTATCTATTGATAAATCCGTATAAGAATTTTCACCTAATAGATTTTTTAGAACTTGGCGAGCAAGATTCATAGTTATATCCTCTCTACGAAGTGATGATAATGCTAATAATTTTACTAAAGCACCTTCCATAGCTCTAATATCACCAACTATCGCTTCAGCAATGAACTCTGTTACATCATATGGAATTTCTAGACCATCATCTTCAGCTTTTTTAGTTAAAATTGCAATTCTTGTTTCTAAATCGGGAGGCTGTATGTCTACTACAAGGCCAGACTGAAAACGTGAAATTAAACGATCTTTTAAGCCTTTCATCTCACTAGGATGTCTATCTGTTGTTAAAACAATTTGCTTACCTTTTTGAAATAAATCATTAAATAAATGAAAAAATTGTTCTTGTGTTTGCTCTTTTGATTGAAAAAATTGAACATCATCAATCAGCAACATATCAACATTTCTATATGAGTTAATAAAATTAGTAGATTGATTCTTCTGGATAGAACTAATAAAATCTAACATAAATTTTTCACTAGTTAAATAGACTACCCGCATATCAGAATTTTGATTAATCAGTTTATTTCCGATCGCTTGTAATAAATGAGTTTTACCTAGTCCAGGACTACTATATATTAAAAGAGGATTATAGGGATTTTGTCCAGGAGTATCGGCAACAGAGAGCGCCGCCGCCTTTGCAAATTGGTTACTTTTTCCTTCAATAAAATTATCAAATATATATCTTGAATTTAATTGTGATTTACGTTGATAACCCCTCGGAATAGGCTTTGTCTTTGAAATTAATTTAGGTATCTCGTCAACACTTTTATCACTTATAACAACACTATAATTAACAATCAAAGGGTGCTGAGAATTTTCCTTTAAAGCATTATCAATTAGATGCCGATATTTTGATTCTAGCCATTCATAATGAAATTGATTAGGAACTTGTAAAGTAATAATTTCATTATCTAAATTTGTAGCTATAACTTCATCAAACCATGTTTCAAATGCCTGCTCTTGAATTCTATCTTTAATATATAAAAGACATTTATCCCAAAGTTCATCTTTATTCATAATATTTTTAATTTATATAATTTCAATATTTAGCTCTTTATAGAAACTTTAATTAATTCTTACCCATAAAATTCAATATCTAATTTGACCTAAAACAAGTATGAAAACATAAAGATTATTTATTAAATCTTATTGTAATTTATTAACGAATGATTTTGATTAAAATACTATTTATAATTATTTTTATTTACGGAGTATTTGTACTTATAAAAAATACATTCAGAAATAAAAACTACCTTTATCCAAAAACTGACCCAATAAAACTTGGCCATAGAGGATATCCAAAAAAATCTGTTGAAAATACCATAGAATCTTTTCAAGAAGCGCTTAATTCAGAATTAGATGGAGTTGAATTAGATGTGCAGTTTACTTTAGATAAAAAAATTATAGTTTATCATAATTGGGATATAGAAACAGAAAATGGAAAATTTGAACTAATACAAAATTTGTCTTATGAAAAAATAAGTACTATTGCAGCAAAATTGAACTATGCAGTACCTTTATTAACAGAGGTTATAAAACTTCTAAAAAATAAATGTATAATAAATATTGAAATTAAATCTTTAAACTATACAAATTCAACAATAGAGCAGTCTATTATAGATTTAATAAATTTATATAATATAACAGCTAATTGTATAGTATCTAGCTTTAATCCACTTGTTATAAGGAGAATAAAAAAAATTGATCCTGATATTCATACAGCTTTTTTATGGACAAAAAATAATTCTCAATTAATTTTTAATACTCCAATTTGGATTCAATTTTGCATACCAAATAGTATACATGTTGACATTAATTTATTAGATGATAGTTTAATACAATGGGCTCGTCGCAAAAATTTATCAATAATGGTATTTACTATAACAAATCAAAAAGAATTTGAAAAAGCTAAATCTTTTAATGTTGATGGGGTTATTATTGAACAACAAAATTTAATGACTTTTTAATTAAAATACTTCAAAATATATAAATGATTAACTACTTTCAATATAATAACCTGCCCTCAAAATATATAACCAATAACATTAAAGATTTTTTAAATGAAGATATGCCCGGAGGCGACATAACTACAATCAACACCGTTCCAAAAACATCTATAATTACTGCTAAAATTATAGCTGCTGAAGATATGATTTTTTCAGGGAAAAAAATTATAGAGAAATGCTTTGTAGATTCTTGCAAAGTTAAAATGAACTATGAAGATGGACAGAAAATTTTTATAAATGATATAATTGGATCCATTGAAGGCCCCGCGCAAATTATTTTATCTAGGGAAAGAGTAATGCTAAACCTTGTTCAAAGATTGTGTGGAATTACAACCATTTCCAATCAATATTCTCAGGTTGCTAAACCTTATAATATAAAAATTCTAGATACAAGAAAAACTACTCCTGGTTTAAGATTATTTGAAAAATATGCAGTATCTATTGGTGGCGCTTTTAACCATCGATTAAATTTATCTGAAGGTATTCTAATAAAAGATAATCATATTGTTTCCGCTGGATCAATTACTAATGCTATACGAACAATGAAACAATTAAAAATTGAACTCCCTATAGAATTAGAAGTTGATAACCTAAAACAAATTAAGGAAGCATTAAAAATAGGGGTAGATGGTTTTTTACTTGATAATATGCGACCTGAAAAAATAAAAGAAGCTGTTTCATTAATTCGAAAAAATCATAAAGGGGAAAATATTTTTATTGAAGCTTCTGGAGGTATAACATTAAATAATATTATTCCGTATTTAAAAACTGGTATTAATGCTATTTCTATTGGAGCCTTAACTCATCATGCCGTTAGTAAAGATATTAAATTAGATTTTATTTCATAATACTAACTATAATGAAATGCTAATATTATCTATTAAACGTGTTCCCCCCAAATAAATTGCAATACTAATTAATATCTCTCTCTTTATTTCCCCATCTATCTCTTCAAGGGTAGATTGATCAGCAATAGAAATATAGTCAACATTAAATAAAGGATTATTATTAAAGTATTCATTCATCATTATTTTTATTTGTTTAGAATCACGCTCACCTTCATCAATCAATAATTTTGCATCTTGAAGCGATTTATATAATTTCGAACCTAAAGAAAATTCATTATTGTTTAAATACTTATTTCTAGAACTCATTGCTAAACCATTTTTTTCTCTAATAATTGGACAAGAGATGATGTTAACTGGATATTTTAAATCTTTAGTCATTTTTTTTATTACACATAGCTGTTGAAAGTCTTTTTCTCCAAAAAAAGCATGAGATGGTTTGATGATGTCAAATAACTTTGAAACAATAGTTGTTACACCATTAAAAAAACCAGGGCGACTTTTACCTTCTAACATATTAAAATATTTATTACTATATTCTAATGTTTTAATACCATTTGGATACATTGTTTTGTTTGATGGTATAAAAAGGCAATCAACATTATATTTGGACAATAACTCTATATCCTTATCAATTGAACTAGGGTAGCTATCTAAATCCTCACCCGGTAAAAATTGAGTAGGATTTAGATAAATACTTACAACGGTATTATCACATGTTTGATTTGATTTTAAAATAAGAGATAAATGCCCTTCATGGAGAGCGCCCATTGTTGGAATAAATCCTATAGAAGTAGATATATTCTTACGCCATTTTTTTAATTCTTCTATGGAAATTAAATTATTCAGATTCTATATCAGCAACAAAAAAGTTTTCAGATGCAGGGAAAGTTTTTTGCTCTACTTCATTTTTATATTCTTGCAACTTACTTCGAATTTCTAAACCTAAATCTATATAACATTTTGCATGCTTAGGTGAAAAAGTTTTATATAAACCTAATAGATCATGATAAACTTGAATTTGCCCATCGCAAAATGGACCTGCGCCAATACCTATAGTTGGAATATCTAATAGCTCCGTTATTTTTTTCGCTAAATTTGAAGGAATTCCTTCTAAAACTATTGCAAATGCACCTGAATCTTGAACAGATAATGCATCATCAATTATTTTTTGTGATTCTAATTGAGTTTTACCTTTTATTCCATAACCAGAATTTATATTAAAAGATTGCGGCATTAAACCAACATGCCCCATTACAGGTATACCAGCATCAACAATTGATTTAATTTGATTTGAATAAGCAATGCCACCCTCAAGTTTGATAGCGCTAGCACCACCATCTTTAATAAACTGGCCTGCATTTCTTACAGCATCTTCTACAGAAGGCTGGTAAGACATAAATGGCATATCCGCAACTACTAAAGCCTTTTGAGTACCACGACAAACAGCTTTCACCAAAAAAAGCAATTCATCCATAGTTATAGGAATGGTACTATCCATACCATAAACAACCATTGCAGCACTATCACCAACAAGCAAAAGAGGTATTTCAACTGAATCAGCATTTTGAGCTGATATATAATCATAAGCCGTTACACATGCAAAAGGAGTATTTTTGTCCTTTAATTTTTGAATATCTCTAATTGTAATTTGTGCCAATTTATTAACTTGATATTAGCTCTTCAGCTGATATATTAATCAATTGATTATTTGAATCAACATGAACAATTTTAGGCTTATGATTTTCAATTTCTATTTCAGATAGTTGGCAGTATGATACTATTATAACTAAATCATTTTTATTTATTAAATGTGCAGCTGCACCATTTATACAAACTTGTCCAGAATTTCTTTCTCCTTTTATAACATATGTTTCTATTCTATTACCATTAGTTATATCTAGGACACCAACTTTCTCAAATTCTTTAAATCCTACAGCATCCATTAAATTTTGGTCTAATGTAATTGAACCAACATAATTTAAATCAGCTTCTGTTACTGTAGCTCTATGAATTTTCCCTTTTAGCATTTCTATAAACATACTATTGTCCTCTAAAATAATATATAAAATTACAATTTTTAAAGTGAAAAATAAAAAGTTAAATATCTCGAAAAATCTAATTCTAATTTATATAAAATATTATTAAAAATTAGAATAAATCATTTTGCTGATATCCACATTATAAAGTATATTTTTACTTCAAGATAACAACATGTTGTATTGATTAATCCTAATAAAGGGGATTCCTAAAAAAAAAAATCCAAAAATATTACAAAATTATATCTTATAATATGAATAAAATTAAAGCTTATATTAAAATAATTCTTTGCAACTTTCTTCTATTTTCTTGTGGGGCACAAAATGTCACTGAAAATGAACCTTATCCTGATCTTAATCTAAATGAAAATTATCAATCAATAAATCAGCCTATCTCTGATCAACCTGACAATTCTGGTTTGGAATCCAATATGCAAGAAATAATTGAAGATTTGCGTATGGATATAAAAAAAATGGAAGCTGAACTTGATTACCAAACTGAAAGCCTAGGAAAACTTGAAGCCCAATCCCAGGTTTGGGCAAATCCATTTGCTATTTATAATAAAGAAATTGTTTTAAATAATGGAAGCTCTGTTTTTGGGAAAATAGTATACCAAGATCAAGATATAATGAAAGTTGAAACGCTTATTGGACAATTAATTATTGATAGAAGTACCATTGTGAGAGTTGTAAATCAAGTTTCTTCATATTCAGATATGAATCAAAACGAATCTAATAATCAAATAAATAATAATATTAATGATTCTGGTATAGATTTAATTCAGAAACAGTTTACAAATTTATCTGCTCATTTAGTTTTAGTAGGTGATATTTCTGAAAGTAAAGACGGCTCTGGCAATACCATTCTATCTGGTGAAGTTAAAAATGTAGGCAACAAACGCGCAGATTTTTCTAAAATTATTTTTACTTTCAGAACAAATTGGCAAGGTGATTCTAAATCTTTAACTGCATTTATAGAAGGAGTTACTAATACTTTTGAGACCGGAATTTCGTCAGATAATAGCATACTTCCACATGCAGTAGGAAAATTTAGCTTAATTATTCCCAGCTCTTTTGGACCATTTATAGGTTATAACTATGATATAGATTGGAGTCAGTATGATGGCTAAAATAACTAAATATTTTTTAATTATTTTAATATCAAATATTTTTTCTCAAAGTCAAATTCTTTGGGATTTTGGAGTTGAGGTTAGTCAATTTAAACAATCTTATACTGATACTTTAGGAACAGAATTAAAAGTTAAATCAAAAAAAATAAAAAGCAAAATAGATGCGGCAATTTCAGATCCATTTATAAAGCCAAATAAAATAAAAATAATATCTAATGAAAATCAAAAGCTATATTTTGATAAAGATATAAATGATCCTTATCAAATTAAAATTATAGTAGACAAATCATATTTTTCAAAAAACTACCAGAATATTGTTAATATATTAGATAAACAAAAGTTAAATTTATTTTCTGAAAAAGATCATGAAGATCTAAATTATCTTTTAGCAGAATCATTATACCATACCGGTAAATATCATGAAGCTAAAGAGAATATACATATTTTATTAAAAGAACATCAAAGTGATCGTTTATATTTTTTACTTTCAAGAATATATGAGGCAATAGGTGATATCCAAAGTGCAAAAGACAGCTATATAAAACTTATGACATACTATCCAGATAGTGATTATTTTAATTCAGCAAAAATTAAAAATAATATTTTAACTACGTTTTAAATGTCTAAAATTCAATTTTTATTCATATTACTATTTTTCACATTGTTAAATGAATTAACTGCAAGTTCTCGATTAGCATTTTCTAGGCCTGGAAATATGATTCGTATTCCTGATATTAGTTACAAAGCAAAAGATAATCTTTTTACAGTTAATGCTTCTTCTGAATATCTATCATCAAATCGAAGAGGTACTGGTTTTTCTATTAATACACTTACTAAATCAGGTTATTTATATGCTATTTCACTTGTAAAACCTGTTGAGCCAATCAGCTCAACAGAATTTGGTTTTCATTTTCAAAAAAACATATTGGAATATGGTGATTTTAGAATTGATGCAGGAATACAAGATTTAATTTTAAGGCAAGGAACTGAAACATTAAACGCGGATGGTTTAGATACAAAAGGTCTATCATTTTTTTCTATTATTAGCACAGCTAAATCATTTAATGACTTTTCTATATCAACACATTTAGGTTTTGGAACTGGAAAAATAAATGAAGATTCTCATTTATTTAATACAAACCCAGATCAAAACATTGGAGTTTTTCTTGGCTTTAATTTTACTACTCCATTTTTAATAAAAAATGGAGGTCTAGATTTTATTACAGAGTTTGATGGGCAAGGATTGAATATTGGTCTTAGTCTTCCAATACTAACCTCAACAAATATTAATTTAAGTATTACTAATTTCGAAAATTTAGGGAGTTTTGCTACAGAAGATAAACAGGGCAATGAATACAAGGATTTAGCAGATAAGGCACCATCATTATCTTTTGGAATGGAAATTAGCATACCAAAACTTTTTGATCCTGATGAGGTTATAGATGAAGATAAGCCTTTAGGTGATGGAATTTACTCTAAAACTGACTCATCCATTTTATTTTATGATCCTATATGTACAGATATAGTTGAAAACTTAAGAGATTCAATTAAAGTGAGCGGACATATAATTAAAAACTTAACAGATTATAATAATATGCTTATGCACAATGAAGCAATGCTAATCGATTCTACAAGGAAAAATTTACTTAAGGAACAATCTAGTTTAATCAATCAAAATCAGGCAATGAGACACTTGTCAAGATCATTACGGTTTTTTTATGATGAAGAATATAGAAATGCACTATCTGAAGTTAATTTGGCTATTGAACTAAATCCAGACCTTGCAATAGCCTACGGTAGACGGGGGTCAATTTATTATAAACTAGGTGATAATCGTAGAGCAACTCTTAATTGGAACGTAGCATTGCAATTAGATCCAGAATTTACAGAAATTTATGATATGCTAGAAGCTGCAGATCAAAATAGATTAACACCGGTGAAATTAGAAAAAATAGGAGTAAAGTAAATGAATTTAGGAGCTTTAATAGGTCTTATTTTAGGTTTAGGAATTTTAGGAGGAGCGGCGGTAACTGGATCGGCAGATACTGGAGGAGTAGGATCTTTGTGGGATGCTACTAGTATGGCAATTGTTGTTGGTGGTGCAATAGCTGCAACTTGTATAGCCTATCCTTTACCAGATGTAATTTCAGCTATATCAGGCTTCCCTAAAGTTTTTAAAGGTGCAGACTTTACACTAAAAGATGTTGTACAAGACTACGTAGCTCTAGCTGAATCTGCTAGAAAAGGTGAACTAGCTAAGGCTAAAGAAGAAACACCAGAGCATATGCCATTTAGACTTGGAGGAATAAAAGATACCTGCGGTTGGATAAGTGATGGTATGGGAAAAGAAGATATTAGAATGATGCTTGAAAACAAAGAGCAATATAGAGCACTTCGTGAAATAAAAGCAGCTAATGCATTAGCTAAAATGGGTGAATATGCTCCTTCTTTTGGTATGATTGGAACACTATTTGGATTGATTTTCATGCTAGCTGGAATGGCTCTTCCTCCAGTACCTGGAGTTGATCCAACTGCTGCTTTAATTAGTAATATGGCAATAGCACTTATTACTACACTTTATGGAGCGCTATTTGCATTCTTTTTTTTCTTGCCATTTTCTGATCATCTAAAATATGTAAATGATGAAAAAAAAGTTGAAAGCGCATTACATTTAGAAGGTGCTATGCTACTCTTTGATAAAGTACACCCGCTTATTATGACAGAAAGACTAAATGCATTTTTGCCTAGAAAAGAAAGATTCGTTGATGATGTGTAATAAAAATGGCTGATGAAATTTGCCCATTATGCGAAGGAAAAGGTGCAGGATTACCAGGTTATTTTGGAACCATGGCAGATATGTTTACACTTTTATTTGCTTTTTTTGTACTTATGTTCTCTATGGCAACCATGGACCCAGCAAAATTATCAGATGCTGGAGGTGATGATATAGGTGGAGGTAAAAACGAAGAAGCAGTTGAAGAAATGATTGAAGAAATAGAAAAACAAGCCGAAGAATTAAAAAAACAAGGTGTAGTAGAAATTGACGATAAACCAATTGAAGAGTATATGGATAGTCTAATTCAAGAAATTAAAGAAGAAAGCAAACCTCCACCAAAACCACATGAAATACATGGGGAACTAGCAGAAATAATAGAAGAAATGGAGCTTGATTCATCAGAAGCTAATGTTGATATGAAAGATGTTAGAGGAACAGCAATAGAACTAAACGGGGAAATATGTTTTGATGCTGGTGAGGCTGCTATAAAAAATGAATTGAAAGAATTTCTTGAAGCTGCTGCAGATAGTTTATTAAAAGTAAGATCTGATAAAAGACAAGTTATCATTGAAGGGCACACGGATAATATGGTTCCAACAAGAAAAGTTGCCGCAAAATATCCTACAAATTGGGAGCTATCATCTGCAAGAGCATCTGCAGTAGTAAGTTTTTTAGTTAATAAAGGGGTCAATCCTGCGAGATTAGTAGCTCATGGTTACGCTGATCGATGGCCTGCAGATATGACCTGGGCAGATATGAGGAGAGGAGCTATTCTTATACCTAGGGGAGACAATGTAGAAATTGTTGAAGGAAGAGGCGGAAAGCCTAAATATAATGGTGTTGATAAGGATGAGAATGGTGTTCCTATTTTTGATAGAATGGAAATGGACCTTGTTATAGACTCATTAAATGCTACTCGAGAACTGCGTACTAAAAATAGGCGCATAAAAATTATTTTTACTCAACAACAATTTGTGGATGGAATAGATAATCCACAAAATACAGGAAATTAATTGTACTACCTTTCATACCACATTTATGATGTATTAAATTTACTCATGCTTAAACAGGAGCAAAACAATGACCATTAAGTCTATCCTTAGAAACTTTTGTATTATTACCCTATTTACAATTCTTTGGAATCAGCAAGCGAACATCTTATCCCAAAAAATTGCAATAGAGAATTCTTATCAACAAAAACTTTCATCTGCTGTTTCAAGGATGTTAGGACAAGAGCAATTTTTAGCTATTGTTAGTATAGAATTTTCTACAATAGGAACTGGAACTTTAAAGAAAGCTGAATCTAATAAAACAGATGCTAATCCAGCTATGGGATATATACCTGGCCTGCCTACTGTTCCCTCTACACAAAATACTCAATTAAATCCTAATCGCTCCAAAAATAATACCAATCTACCTCAAAACAGTTTAGAAATTGGACGAGTCGATGTTACAATAGGTTTGGATGACAACTCTATAAATGGCGCAGTTAAGCAAGAAATAAAATCTTTGGTTGAAAAAATCATTCCTCAAACCAAAGATTGTGATGATTGTATCAAAATTGAATCTATGCAGTTTCAATCTAATAAAAAAAATGATAAGCTTGATGAGCTAGAAGCTAAAATAGAAGAATTAGAGCAATCTAAAAGAGAAGCGGATCTCGCTAGAGATGCAATGCGATTAACTAATTTAGAAAAGCAACTTGATGAAGCCCAATCAAGAAGAAAAGAATTAGAAACCATTGAAAGCTTAAGTAGAATTCAACGAATTAAAGAAGACTCGATAAGATTTAGTCAATTAATTGAATCAGAAAAAGCACGAAAACTACAAGATTCACTTAAATTTGTTAATACAGAAAAAAGGTTAGAGCGAGTGATGGAAAGTAAATTAAAATCTGATTCTGTAATAATTCATGAAACTCTTAGTATTGTTAAACAACAAGCGGGAGGGTCTGGTAATGATGAATCTTTACTAGGAATGCAAGTTGGTGGAAAGTCCAATATAATGAGCTCAATTATTTTCATTTTACTTATTATTGCGCTCATGGTAGTCACATTTTTAGCTGCTAATAATAAAAAACCTAAAACAGTTTATTTAAAACCTAAAGGTCAAGATAATAAAAAAGAATCAAAAAAAAATAAAAAAGCAAAATCTGAACCTAAAGCCGAACCTGAAATAGAAAAAGAATCTGAACCTAAAGCCGAACCTATTGTTGCTAAAGCTCCAAAACCTGATGAAGATGCAATGCGATCAGAGCTTAAGCATCTACGACAAACAGCTGTATCGCTAACAGTAGGAGAAAAAGAAGGTGCTTCAGCACTAATTAAAGAGTGGCTAGATGATAACCCTAATAAGTCTGATAGTGAAGAAGGTGAAGGAGAAGAAGGAGAATAATATATGAAAAATTTAGAGGATCTTACTGGATACGATAAAGTAGCAATTATATTTGATATATTAGGTGATTCTTTATCTATCAATATGTTTAAAGATATACCGGAAGCTGAATTCTATAAAATTAGAGACCATGCAAAACATTTAAGAAATGATGTCCCCACTTCAGTAAAAAAAGAAGTTTTAGAAGATTACTATTTTAAAATGCTTTCTAATGAAAAATATAAAGATCAAACCAATGATGAAGAAATGTTTGACTTTTTAAATGGATTAGATGATGAGCAATTATATACCCTTCTCTCTCCAGAAAAACCGCGAGTAATTGCGCTAGCATTAGAACAAATAGATAATGATAAAAGAATGACTTTTTTAGAAAAAGTAAGTTCTGAAAAGCAAAATAAAATTGTTTTACAAACTGGTGATTTAAAAGATATCCCTCTTGAAGCAATTATACATACAGCCAAGGAGCTAAAGAAAAAAGCTGCCTTTCTTCCAGAACCAGTCAAATTTTCTCGGGGAGGAGGAAAATCTGTTTCTGAAATGCTAGGAAAAATGTCCGAAGATGATGCAAAAAAATATTTAGAACAGATGAAACTAGATAATCCAGAACTTTTAAAGGATGTTAAAAAATACTTCTTATTATTTGATGATATTATTGCTATGCCTGAGGCTATCGCTGCAACCTTTTGGGCAGATCCAAACCTCGACTTAGAAATTATGTCTACAGCACTTGCTAGTTCAGAAACTGAACTAGTAGAAAAACTTCAAGGTTATCTGCCTGGTAAGAAGCAAGCCATGTTTGCACCAAAAACAGAAGAGGATAATGTTGCAAAACGAGATATAGATGATGCTAAAGGAAAAATTAAAGAACTACTACAGACAAAAATTGATGGTGGTGAAATTAAAATTGATGATGTATTAGCTACACCTGAAGTATCAGAAGAAGAATAGATTTATATTAAGTTTTATTATAAAGATTCCTTTAAAAATTTACCTGTATAAGAGCCTTTAATAGTGCTTACCATTTCGGGAGTTCCTTCTGCAATAATTTCACCTCCACCATCACCACCCTCTGGTCCTAAATCTATAATCCAATCTGAAGATTTTATAACATCTAGGTTATGTTCTATTACTATTACAGTATTTCCTTTTTCTACCAATCCATGTAAAACTTCTAGTAACATTTGCACATCTTCAAAATGTAAACCAGTAGTAGGTTCATCTAATAGATAAATAGTTCTTCCGGTTCCAGCTCTTGAAAGCTCAGCTGCTAATTTTACTCTTTGAGATTCTCCTCCAGATAAAGTAGTAGCCTGTTGACCTAAACGTATATAGCCTAAACCTACATTATTTAATGTTTCAAGCTTACGTTTAATTTGTGGATGATTTGCAAAAAATAATAGAGCTTCTTCTATCGTTAAGTCTAATACCTCTGATATAGTTTTACCTTTATAAATTATTTCCAAAGTTTCTCTATTGTATCTCAGACCCTTACATTGCTCGCATTGAACATACATATCTGCTAAAAAATGCATTTCTATTTTTATTAACCCAGCACCCCTACAGGCCTCACATCTCCCACCTTTTACATTAAAAGAAAATCTGCCAGGTAAATATCCCCTTATTTTAGACTCTGGAAGCTGTGAATATAGTTCACGAATATGGGTAAAAACTCCTGTATATGTTGCAGGATTAGATCTTGGAGTACGACCTATTGGAGATTGATTAATATCTATAATTTTATCTAAATGTAGCATCCCATTAATAGATTCAAAAGATAGTGGTTTTTTTAAAGTTGAATATAGTTCTTTAGATATAATTGGATATAAAGTTTGATTAATAAGTGTCGATTTTCCAGACCCAGATACACCGGTTATACTGGTAAACTTTCCTAAATGAAATTTTACAGTAACATTTTTCAAATTATTACCATTAGCCCCAATTAAAGTTAAAAACTTTCCATTCCCTTGGTGCTCTCTATTTTTTATATTAATACTATTTTGGCCTGTTAAATATTTTCCCGTAAGTGATTTTTTATTTTTTATAATATCATTAGGTGTACCTGATGCAATTATTTTTCCTCCATGGTTACCTGCTTTTGGACCCATATCTAATATCCAATCAGCAGCTAAAATTGTATTTTCATCATGCTCAACTACAATTACTGTATTCCCTAAATCACGCAAATGTATAAGTGTCTTAATCAATCTTTGATTATCTCTTTGGTGAAGACCTATTGTAGGTTCATCTAAAATATATAATACTCCTACGAGTTGTGATCCAATTTGTGTTGCTAAACGTATACGCTGAGATTCACCACCAGAAAGTGTTCCAGAAGACCTATTTAAAGTAAGATAGTCTAATCCTACATTAACTAAAAAACTTAATCGTGATTTAATTTCTTTAATTATTTGTTCTGAAATTTCTTTATCACGTTTTGATAAAATAATTTTATTAAAAAAATTATGCAGTACTCCAATAGTAGATTCTGTAAGGGTATAAATATTTTTTTTATTAATAGTAACTGCTAAACTCGCTGGTTTAAGACGGGTTCCATTACAATCAGGACAAGATTGAATTGCCATATATTTTTCAATCCAATCCCGCATTTGACCCGATTTAGTTTGTGAATATCTTCTTTCTAAATTTGGAATTACACCCTCAAATTTATCTTTAAATTCACCACTAAATTTTTTAGATTGAGAAGTTCTTTCAAGTTTTCTTTTTGACTTGTTTCCATAAAGAAGAACGTTTTGTACTTCTGGAGTTAATTTATACCATGGAGTAGTAAAATTAAAATCATAGTGAAAAGCTAGTCTTTTGAGTACTGCGCTATACCAATTACCTCTAGGCTGTTCTCCAATTGGACTAATTGTTCCTTGAATAAGTGATTTTTTAGGATTAGGAATAACAAGTTCAGGATCTATAGAAACTTTTGTTCCTAGTCCATCACAAGCGCCACATGCCCCAAAAGGTGAATTAAAAGAAAATGCTCGAGGTTGAAGTTCTTCAAAAGAAATATCACATTTGGGGCAAGAATAAAATTCACTAAATAAATGTTCTTTAACACCTATTTCATCTATTATTATAAGTCCATTGCCAACTTTTAAAGCTAATTCAATAGATCCAGTTAATCGATCCTTAATAGAATCTTTAACAATCAACCTATCAACTAATACTTCTATATTATGTTTTACATTTTTTCTTAACGTAATTTTAGTTGATATATTTTTTTCTTCTCCATCAACTCTAATTCTTACAAAACCTTCTTGAGCAATAGATTTTATAACATCTTTGAATTGACCTTTTCTACTTCTTACTACTGGAGCTAATACTTGAAATTTAGTTCCATTTTTAAATGATAAAATTTTATCTACTATTTGCTGTACAGTCTGTCTCTCTACAGAACCACCACAATTATTACAATTCTGAATGCCTATTCTAGCAAAAAGTAATCTCATATAATCGTATATCTCAGTAATTGTTCCAACAGTAGATCGCGGATTTTTACTTGATGTTTTTTGCTCAATAGAAATTGCTGGAGATAAGCCTTCAATATAGTCTACATCAGGCTTTTCCATTAAACCAAGAAATTGACGAGCATACGCAGAAAGTGATTCAACATATCTTCTTTGTCCCTCAGCATAGATTGTATCAAAGGCAAGAGAGGACTTGCCTGAACCTGATAGTCCTGTTATAACAACTAATTTATCTCTTGGAATTTCAACATCAATATTCTGTAAATTATGCTCTCTAGCACCCTTTATCAGAATACGATTGTCAAATTTTAAAGTATTATTTTGGGGGCTCATCTGATGCCATTTTCATTAGAGATATTAATAATATTAAATACTTTATAAAGCTAAAAAATAAATTAACATTAATTAATTATTGTTAATGAATCAGATAAGGATGGTTGTGGCACTTCTACTTTTGGCATTTCTCCCCAATATGTCTCATTTGTTGAAATTAAATGAATTATATTTTTATCTGTTAAGTATACATTAGGATCATGTCCAATTCTAACATAGTTTCTTGAGTAATCTGATTTTGAACGACCAAAAATATAGTGGCCCATTGATTCACCTTCTGAATTAATAATTGCTAAATGGGTTCCGGCCGAGTCATCAATAGAGTATTTTGTATATTTATTTGGATTACTAGAAATTAAAGTCGTTTTTTTCAAATCCAATACTTTATCAAAAAAATTGTCAATTGATTGTGATTTAATTATTAATGTATCATTACCAGAAATTACCCATGAAGAATCTGAATTTTTTGCAATTTCTATTGCATCGGATCCATTTTGAATAAGAAACTTATTAATCATTTCATGTTCAGCAGAAAAAATGTTTTCACTTGGGCTTTCATACTTCAATTGTGAATTATTAGAAATAAATAAAATTCCAATAAATAACAAAAGAATAACAACCGCAAATTTTAAATTCTTAGCCATAGATTTCCTCCAAAATTTTAGCTTTATTATTCTCCCTTCTTATTCTCATAAATCCGAATCCAATGATTAATATAGATGGGAGTAAAATATTAATCCATTTCCAACGTGACTTTACATCATCTTCTAGTTCTTCTAAGGGTCTATTTGTAGTCGTACGACTTCTTAATGCTATTAACTCCTTATCACCTAACAAATAATCAACAGCATTCATTATAAATATATGATTTTCAGGAGCAGCACCTCCACCATCATCAGAAATAAACTTAGAATCACTTACGAGAATTAGTTGACTTAAATTTTCTCCTACTGATAATTCTGATAATGCTCCTAAAACTTTACTCTTTTCATTCAACTGACTAAAAATAGGGTTTGCTTTAGGATCAGGACTTAAATTAAAAAATTCTTCCATAGTTGCAGATCTATTAGAACTTAAAAATAAAGGACTTATATTAATATTGTCACTAGCTACCAAACTATCATCAATAATAATTTCACTTGGAAACATTAATCTTAAAGATTCTAAATTTTGAACAATTACAGAACTTTTTTCAAAATTCTTATCCTTTATAATTGGTAAAAATGGATAGTCCATTGGTACAGGAATTCTAAGAAAACCTAAATTTTGTTGCACATTAACTTTTCCACAGTTTTGATCAAGTACTAAATTAGGTGATATTCTAAAACCATATGAATTAAGGAAAGAATATATATTAGATGCGACTGGAGATGCTTGCTGCGTAGTTAAATCAGTTTTAACTCTATTTTGAGCTAATAGAATATTTCCACCTCTATTTACAAAATTTTGCAAATTATCAATCTCAGAGTTTTTTAATGAATCTTCAAAACCATTTATAATTAATAAAGAAATACTTTCATCTACATTTTGATCCAAATTAATATTTCTAATATTATACCGCTGTGAAAGCAGCTGCGATATTGTTTCTGTTTTTATTTCAGCTTGTGTAGAAGTTTTGGCAATAGCTAATGTAGGCTTATCAGAATCTACTAATTGTTTAATCTTAGTTGTTATATCGTATTCTAAGCCTGTAGTAGTTTGAATTACAGGAATAGTCTCACGGGAATCCTCATATAGAAATACCATACCCATATATACACGTTTAACTTCAATATTATCATTCTCAATTACTTGAAGTTGAACAGGTTGAATTCCTGATTTTTGAGCATCTTCTTGCATCTCTTCATCATCATCAGTATGATAAAATTCAAAATGAATATTTCCATTTGAATATGCAGCATATTCCTCCAAAATATCTTGTAAATATCTCTTATTATTTCCATATTCACCAGGAAGATTATCAGAAAAATATATTTTCATTGTTAATCTATCATCAATTTTTGCTATTACAGACTTGCTTGATTGAGATAGGCTATATTCTTTATCTTTAGTTAAATCTAGTCTAAAAAATAAATTTTGAGAAACTATATTTAAAATAATTAAAATTGCAACTACAATACCTATATAAGTAAAAAATGATTTTCTATTTGTTATAGTCATTATTTCCACCTCCGAATCTCTAAAACTCGAACTGTCATAAATAAGAATAAACCAATTACAGATGCAAAATAAATGATATTCCTACTATCAATAACACCACGAGAAATACTAGATAAATGATAATCTACACTTAAAAATTGTACTAATCCAGATAAAGAAATTGGTACAAACATTAGCATCTTATCCATTAAGAAAAATACTAAAACAATAAATATCCCTATAATAAATGCAATTACTTGATTATCTGTGAGGCCACTAGCGAAAGTACCAACAGCGCAGTAAACGCCACCAGCTAACGCTAAGCCCAAATACCCTGTAAAAGCAGCACCATAATCAATATTTGTTCCAACTTGAATTAATGTAAAAAAATGGACTAATGATATAGCTAGTGCAATTAAAACAAGACTTAATGATGCTAAAAATTTTCCAGCTACAAAATCGAACTCTTTTAATGGTAAAGTTGATATGACCTCCATTGTTCCTAAGCTCTTTTCTCTAGCTATTAAACTCATAGTTACAGCAGGAATGAAAAATAGATATACTAAAGGAATTATATTAAATAAAGATCGCATATCTGATTGATTAAATAAAAAGAAAGTCCTGGTAAAAAAATAGCCTGTAATTATAGCAAATATGACTAAAAATATATATGCCATAGGACTATTAAAATATGACTTCATCTCTTTATTATATACAGCTAATAAATTACGCATTAGTACCCTCCTTCATTGTAAGATTTCTAAATACTGATTCTAAATTCACACTCTGAGGGCTTAACTCGGTTATGATCCAATTAGAATCAACAGCATATTTAAATAATTCAACCCTAGGGTCAGAACCTTTTGCATATTCTAATTGTAAAATATGTGATTCATTGACTTGATTTGAACTAATCAATTTAATATTAGGGACCTTATCTGAAAGACTTTTTATATCTTGTTCATTTACATTCTGAGCCTCCAAAGTCAATTTTGTATTACCAGCAAATCCACTCATCAATTCTTCATTAGTTCCATCAGCAACAATTTCACCTTGATTTATAATAATAATTCTATTAACTGTAGCTTGAATCTCTTGTAAAATATGACTTGACATCAAAACTAATTTTTCCGTACCAAGCTCCTTAATCAAATTACGAATTTCAACAATTTGGTTTGGATCAAGACCTGTTACAGGTTCATCTAAAATTAATATTTTAGGATCATGTATCATAGCACATGCTAAACCAATTCTTTGTTTATAACCTTTGGAGCATTCTGATATCATTTTATGAATAACTCCTTGTAAACCACATTGCTCAATAACTCGAGCTAAAGAGTTTTTAAAAGCTTTACCATGAATATTACGAATGTTACCTGTAAACTCTAGAAGATCATATACTCTCATCTCTCCATATAGTGGATTAAGCTCTGGTAAATATCCAATTTGTTTTTGAATTTCATGGGTGTCATGCTGTATATCTAAATTGTTTACATATACATTTCCAGATGTAGGTGTTAAATATCCAGTCATAACTTTTAAGGTTGTGGATTTTCCTGCACCATTTGCTCCTAAAAAACCTACAATCTCTCCATCATTTAATTCAAAATTAATAGCTTTTACAGCCTGAACTTCACTATATGATTTTGAAAGATTCTCAACTTTTATCATTATGCGCTTCCTATCTAATTAATTGTTTTTAATGTCAAGTCTAATAATTTGTTCCCTAAAGATTAATTATTTTCTTTTATAAATGCAGAACCATCCCATTTAAAACCTTCATATTCAAAACCAGAAAAGCCTTCTATATCAGTTATATTATTTTCAGCAATATAGCGAATAAACTCTCCTTTTACCGCCTTTCCAAAATGTCCCGCTGCCGATTTTTTACCTTTATTTGTAATTTGGAAATCTACAGGAAATACATTCTCTTTATTAGGGGTATATGCCTTACGATGGACCTGAGGTAAAAGGTCTATGATATCTTTTTCTTCTTTTAATGCCTCAGATAAAACTGGATTCCAATGATACTGTAAAGATAAAACATTCATTTTTAACTTATAATCAGGTATTAAAGTTTTGGGAGTTAACAGGCCAAATAAGCCACTAAAAATATATACATATTTCTCCATATAATCTTTTGCGCTGTCAGATAAAGTAGACCAATTAATATGCTCATAAACAACACCGGTATACCTTTCTATCGCTGGAGCACAATAACTATTAAATACATCTTGGTTCTGTCTATGAAACAAAGATGCCTTCTCAGCAGAGGTACCATAAACAGAAGATAGATCTTCATCATCAATCAATTCTAGTAACCTTACAACTTGATTTACTTCTCTTTCATATTTAAAATTAGTTTCAGAAAATCGAACCTCTCCAGATTTGATTTTTGCTTTACCTTCACTAGGTGGAATTAAAATTTTCATAAAAATACCTTTAGTTTATAAAATGTTAATTAAAAATGGTTTGAAATTTACTTGTATTTTGAAATTATTTTAAATGATTATTTTATATTTTTGTTACACTTTAACTTAAATATATTTTTAAGAAATAATAATTATAGCACTAAATTTATATCATAGAAATTTAAGCAATACTTATAATAATGGAAATTTTCTTACAAGGAGAAAAATGTCAGGTTCAATTTCAAAAACAAATTTAGATAAGTTTAACAAAAATTTTAACTCAAACCCTATAAATAAACTATCACGGAACGCTCTTACTAGAAGCAATCTATTGGATGTTGCTATGGATTGGGATTCATTTAGAAAAATTGACCATAATTATTCTGATATAATTCCAAATGAAATGAAAAAAGTAACAAATCAAAAATCTAGTGGGAGGTGCTGGGGTTTTGCTGGATTAAATCTAATGAGAATTGAGGTCGCTAAAAAATATAATTTAAAGAACTTCGAATTTTCTCAAAATTATTTTATGTTTTGTGATAAAATTGAAAAAGCTAATTATTTTCTTGAGAATATAATATCAACACTAGATGAACCTTTTGATAGTCGTCTTATGATGTGGCTCGTATCTGAACCTGTACAGGATGGTGGACAATGGGATATGTTTGTAAATCTCATGGAAAAATATGGTGCAATGCCACAATCAGTTATGGCGGAAAGCTATCAAAGTAGCCAATCACATTTAATGAATAGATTTATAACAAGAAAATTAAGAGAAAATGCTTCAACACTTAGGAATATGCATAAAAGTGGTATAAAAATTTCAGCTTTACGCAAAGAAAAAGAAAGTATGCTATCAACTATATACAATATGCTATGTATATGCCTAGGTACTCCTCCAAAAACATTTGATTGGCAGTTTAGAGATGAAAATAAAAAGTTTAACAGAATAACGGACATTACACCATTAGATTTTTATAATAAACATGTTAATATAAAACTAACAGATAAAGTATGCCTAATTCATTGCCCGATGTCAAATAAAAAAATGAATGAGCACTATACTGTAGGCTATCTTGGAAATGTTGTCGGTGGAAGCCCAATTTCATACGCAAACGTAGAAATTGATATCATGAAAGAGTTTGCAGCAAAATCTATTAAAAAAGGTGAAGCCGTTTGGTTTGGATGTGATGTCTCTAAAATGTTCCATAGAGATTTAGGCGTAATGGATATAGATCTATATGATTATGATTTATTATTTAATACTGAATTTAAAATGAATAAAAAGACAAAACTTGAGTATGGTGATAGTGTTATGACTCATGCTATGCTTTTAACAGGAGTAGATATTAAGGATAATAATACTACAAAATGGAGAATTGAAAATAGTTGGGGCTCAAAAGGTGGCAATAAAGGTTATCTTCTTATGTCTGATAATTGGTTTGATGAATATACTTATGAAATTGTTGTTGATAAAAAATATCTCTCAAAAAAAGTTCTAGATATTTTTAACAAAGAAGCTGTTGTGCTAAATCCATGGGATCCAATGGGGTCATTAGCAAAATAATTTATAAACTATCTAACTGATTTGCTAAGTCTAACAAATTTATATCCTTCTTGAACCAGTCTAGGAATTTCTTTTTTTAAAACCTGTAATGTAGCAGGTTTTACATGGCCTATACCAACAGCTACTGGCATAATATGTGATAGAGACACCAAGCTATCTAAATTAGATTTAATTTTTTCAGGTGTCTCGATATGATCTAAAAAAACTTGACGCAACTGAACTGGAACTCCATATCTCCTCATAGTTATATATGCCCGACTTTCAGGGTTTGTAAAACTATCCAAAAAGAATTTATCAATTTTTTTCAAACTTCTAGCAACATCCTTCATAAGCTGCAAACTTCCTGTAGCTTTAGAACCTTGATGATTATTTATACCTAAAGCGTTAGGCAATTCTTTAAATGCAGCATTGATTTTTTCTTCAACTAAACTTGCATTTAATCTTTCATGAAGCTCAAATAAGTACTGACTACTATCTTGATCATAAGACTCCATAGGCATATGAATAATTGTTTCATATCCTAGACTATCTGCATATTCTCCAACCATTTTAGAGTAAGGTGTTCCGGGGATAATAGCTAAAGTTATATTTTCATTAATTTCAAAAAAATCTTTTACATCATTATTAAAAGCAAATCCAAAATCATCAATAATTAAACATATTGTCCCTTTAGTTGCTGGCTCTGATTTCAAATTAAATTTATTAAATATATAAATACTAAAAGTAATTATAAATATTGCAAATAGAAAAAAAGATGGATTAAAAGGTTTTTTTAGATGGCCTACAGACATTAAAAATAATATCTAACATCTAAACATCTTGGATCACTAAAAATTCTAGAGTTTTCATGGAAATAAACTCCATAATTAATTTTCCAATTACCATAATTAAGTGAAAAACCTAAGGCACTTGCATTTCGTTTTTGGGCAAAAGATCTACCCATATTTATATTAAGATATTTCCAATTTGTTACAATAGCCAATCTCTTTTCTAAACCATTTGATTGATTATATAAAATATCTGCTAATATAGATGATTTTAATAAAGGAACTTTTATGTTAGAACCTATACCATATTCAAACGGTAAAGTTGACTTCTTACTACTACTATATTCATAGCCTATATTGCTAATTGTACTACCTATTGAAAATATTTTATTTATTGGAATCAAGGTTCCTAAATCAAAAGTAACTCCTAATGAAGATTCTGTAAATAAATGAGAATAATGGGTTTGAACTCTAAGTCCAAAAATATACTTTGAATTAAAATTATGGCTCATACCAAATGATACTGATGTCCAATGAATATCAAATTCACCTAGTGGCTTACTTGTAGGCGAGTCTCCATAAAGTTTTATTTTATTTGCATTCCATGTCTGAATCCCTATTTGTTTTGGGATGGTTTTTCCCCATTTAAATAGAGTATAACTACCGGATAAATCTCCTAGCCAACTATTAAGTGAAAATTGAATGTATGAAGATTCTAATTTCTTCATAGCAGGATTTAGTGTAATATCAATATCACCTGCTATTCCGGTACCAGAATTAGATAAAATCTCTCCATTTGCGGGAATAGTAAGACCCTGAGAACCAATTGCCCAAAGACTAGAAATCAACAAACTAATAATTATATATCTAATAAAAAACATTTCTAAAATTCAAAAGAAGTACTAAATAAATGACTTAAACCTTCATTTACATATCCCAAGTCTAATGCATAATCTAAATTAATATATTTCTTTCTCCATATTTTAAAGGGTAATCCAAACCCAAAACTCGGTTTAATATTTAACTGATTTTGAATCATATTAATTGGTAGAGCATAGGTTAATTGCTTGGCCCCTATTCTAATTTTAATTTTATTACGCAATTTAAATTCTGTTCCAAAACGAACTCTATAATTTACGTCATCATTAGGTGAAACTATAATGTCATCTTGAAAAAAAATTGAAACTCCTCTATTCATATAAGACGAAAAACCAATAGAGTATATTACTGGTAATTTTTCATCATATGAGTTTTTGTCCTCACCCATAACAAACTGCCAAGTATATTTTGTTTTAATATTTTTTATCATAAAACCCAATAAAAAATTACGATTCATTCGATAATGTAGCCCTAAATCTCCAGATAATCCATTCCCCTTATAATCTTTATTAATTGATGCAAACAAAACTTTAAGATTTACCCCAATAGAGAGCTTTCTTCCAAATCCTACACCAAATGATATTATACCTTCACTCTCATTAGCACTAAAAAATTCAGTTTTTTGATTAAGAGCATCTCTACCTTGAATATTTTTTGTTCCCGAATGCAAAAGTGATAATCCAATACCAGCATTAGGGGGTAATTTTTTTTCATAAGTATAGGTTTCTATAAATCTATCTAATGCTAAATTTTGAAAAGAAATTCCAATATGATTTGAGCTTGTAAATTGAAAAAGGGCTGGATTAGAAAATGCATAGAATCCAGAATTTTTATCGGCAATAATAGCACCTGCTAAAGCAAAATCCCTTGCATTAGATGAATAGCGAAATCCACTTCCAGCATATCCACCGCCATAATCCCCAAAAGCACTTGTAATAAATAATAATATAAATAATAAAGACATATTAATTGCTTTTTATTATAGCTAACTTTGTCCAAAAATGATTGTTATCTATTGATAATCTACAAAAATATATCCCATTTGAAACTTTATCACCATATTCATTTCTTCCATTCCATATTATTTCAGTTTCATTTTCATTGATAATTTTATAATCATTTAATTGAATAACTCTTTCCATTGCAAAATCAAAAATATCTATTTTACTAGATGAATTATCTAGATTATCATATATAAATCTAACATGCCCATTACCATTAAATTGATTATGCTCATCAATTAAAAAGGGATTTGGATAGGCTGAAAACGGCTCATCATTTTCCCAATACCTATGCACATTCATTGACAAATTATCATTTGTTATAATGCCCAATCCATCAGGCGTACCAAACCATAACCATTCATTATCAAAATATGTTGTTAGAATAGATTCTGCCAAAATCTGTTCTCCTGTTACAGAATCAATTTTTTTATCAGAATATTTTTCCCAATGCTCACCATCTAGACTTAAATATAATCCCAATGCAGATGCCGCCCATATTTTATTTTGATGTGAATATAAATTATATACTTTATCAAAAGCTCCAGAGGGGGATGTTATAATCCAATTTGCACCACCATCATCAGTAAAACTTAAAGCATTTTTTTCATTTGCTCCAGATCCGGCCCAAGTTATAGCCCATAAACGATCATCAATTTCATTTAGTTTTTGATTATGAAATCCAATTACCCAATTACCTGAAATATTACCTAATGTAAAATCTGACGTACTATGCTGAATCCAGTTTATACAATTTGATTCAATTATTCCTTTATTAATTCCATTAGCTGTTCCGGCCCATATAGTATCGTTTAATACTAAGACTGAAAAACCTTTATGATTATGATTACCTCCATTTTGGGGATCATTAGGATTGATTTCAAAATTGTAATCTATACTTCCACATATTAATTCAGAATTAGAATCCATTGGTAGTGGAATTATTTGCCATGATTTTTCTATTCCATTCAAAGGACCATATCTTCTTATGCCTCCAGCCCAGTTTGCTGCATAAATATAATCTTCTGAAATAGATAAATCGTAACTTATATTATTAATTTCTGTTGTAACTGATAAAGCTTTTATATATTGTTCGCCCCAATAAATAGTATGATATTGACCTGTACTAGGTATACTGTCAACTGGTTGCGCTAAATATTCCCAATTTTCTCCAAAATCTAAAGAATAAGATATACCAGTACCCTTAATTTCTAAACCTGTTATAGCATTAGTGTCAACTATTCCAGAAATAGCAACCATATTATTTTTTACAACTAATGCAGGGGCCCCACCTCGAGGCAATGAAACAAAATCTCTATTAAATGAACCAAAACTAATTTCTTGTAATTCATTATTATAAATTTTTACATAGCTTAAACCCATTCCAGTACTAATTAATAAATATGAATCATCAATTCTTCTAATATCATAAATACTATTGCTATTTAAATTATTATCAGTAATATTTTCATAACGCTCTAAATGATTATGCTTATCAATATTAAAATCTTTTGGATACTGATTAAAAAGTAATGAAATGAAAATAAAATAAAACATTAGTTACAATCATCGCTACAATTTAATATATTTTCATAATCAGACTCACAAATACCATCTCCACATCCATATATAATAAGCTCAATATCTTCAGAAACTGTTTCAGTCATAGTATCTAAATCATGTAAAATAAATCTCAAATAAGCTATACCTGTTCCACCACAATCATTAACAGAACGAAAGGGAATTTTAGTATTAAACAAAAAAAGCATAGGGTTTATTTGTGAAGGGATGCTATTTGACCAAATAAAATAACTTTCAAAGGCATCTTCTTGCGGGCTATTATTAAATACTCTATCGCATATTTCAGTATTGAGATTATCTAAATACATAAAATCAGTGTTAATTTGTAATTCAATAAAGCTATTATCAATATTAATATTTGTTACTGAAACATTCTTATTATCTAATGAATCTAAAACAGTAGATGTTACGCGAAATGGTTTTCCTAAAGCTGTAACTAAAATATTTAAACTATCTGGATTCATTTTATCTAACTTAAATGTTTTTTCTAAAATAATATCTTCAATTCTAGGTACTATGCCCGGAACATATAAAGTATCAGCTTTTACAAGTAATGTAAAAATTCCATTATATGGAATTATATCTCCATTCTCACCATTATCATATAATTGAAATTTATTATTAGTTATAGATTCTGAATTTCCTATATAACTTAATTCAATAGTAACTTCCTTAATATTTGAGGCAAATTCGTTCTTATAAGTTTCTAATTGTAAAAAAAGAGTATTATCAAATCTATTTAAATCAATGATCGTATTAATAATTTCAATAGAACTATCTTTAAATTCTAAAATATTATCTGAACAAGAAAATAAAATAAAAAGAATTAAATACCCTATTATTCTTTTTATCTTTTTATTACTAAACATACCCATTCACCTTTTTTAGTAATATCTAAAATTTGAAAACCTGATTTTATAATTAAATCCTCGATAAATGAGCAATCAGAATGTAATAAGCCTGATAATATTATTAAACTATCAGAAGCTTCTAAGCGTGGAATTAATTGCTTTATAATATTTTTATTTATATTTGCTAAAATCACATCATAATTAAAAAAATTCCAAGAAAGAATATCAGCATGATGATAATTAACACCTTCTTTAATACCATTAATTTGAAGATTTTCAAAAAAATTACTTCTACACTCTAAATCATATTCAACCGAATCTATCTTTTTAGCTCCTAATTTTTTAGCAGCTATAGATAAAATTCCACTTCCAGCACCACAATCTAAAATTATTGTATCGGATTTAATATATCTCATCATTTTATTAAGCACTAACCATGTTGTCTCATGATGACCTGTTCCAAATGCCATACCAGGCTTGATTTTAATAACATTTTTTTTATTACTTTTTTCTTGCCAATGAGGTATAATGACTAATTTTTTATTAACAATTACTGGTTTAAAATTATTTTGCCAAGCTAAATGCCAATTTTCTTTTTTCTGCTTATCCCAATAATAATCAAATTTCAATGAATCAATAATATCAACTATTTTTTTTTCAATGGTACTTTTTGCTCCCCCTTCAAAGTATAAATTTGTAATATTATCTTCTAGAAATGAGCCTAAACAGTGCCTACTTAATAATGATTGAACTATTTCTGCATCAGAATTATTATTTTTAATACATAGTACATCAAAATATTTTACCATCATATTCATTTAAAAATTTGAGTCTTCAATATATATATAATGGGTAATTACTGTACCCACAATTTCAAGCGTTTTCGCAGAGCAATTTTCAGGGACATCTTGTAAAGTATGCCAATAATTTATATTTTTATTAGGATAATCAAAATCAATAATATCGATAGCTGGAATTTTTGAATATTTATAAAGATAATAATGATCATCCATAATTGCTGCCCCTATTCTATTTTCAAATTCAATATAACCAAGCTTTTGAGCTAGAGACCATATCTTTTGCACAAGATCCGGGGCCTGTTTTAAAGAAAATTGTTCAATTGGAAAACTTGGTTCTTGATCAGCGACCATGTCAACACAAATAGCATATTGAGGTCTAGGTTCTGGAACATGTTTAGCAAATGCCTGAGTACCTAAACCAAATTTATCAGGATCACCACTGTGCCCCATATCTTCACCATCTACTAATAAAATATCTACCCCAATATTTATTAAATTATTTTTAGACAAAATCTCTGCTAAAGTTAATAATACTGCAACTCCACTTGCGCCATCATTAGCGCCTAAGATAGGTAAAGTTCTATTTTTTATATTAGGATCTAGATCAGCAACTTCCCTTGTATCCCAATGCGCCATAAACATAATACGATAAGATGCATCTAAATTAAAACGAGCAAGATAATTTGTTAATGTAATATAATGCCTTTTATATGGATGCGGTATTTTTTCATCCATAACATACAAACTATCAGAAATAGGATGTAAAAAATTTTGTAAATATTGTTTCATTAATAAGTGCCCCTCACTCTCTGGATATCTAGGCCCTAAATCACATTGCTCAATAAGTAATTTCATTGAACGGTTTCCATCAAAATGAGGAATATTTTGAGATAAAACTATAGACAATAACATAAATATTATTATTTTAATCATAATTAGCCCTGAATTTTAATATTTACATTAAAACCAAAATCTCGCTCCTCGTTTTTACCAGTTGTTTTATTTTCAGAAATACCATATATAAAAAAGAAATTACCATTTACCCATCTAGTAAAACTATAACTAATATTGGGCTTAATTGTCCATGAAGAATTATTTGTCTGTTCATTAAAATCAGATAATTCTGAGACTATTGTTGTCGTCATAAGTTTTTGATCTTTAGACCAATTAAAATTAAGAGAAAAATCTAAATCATTTGGTATAAAGAAATCCCTAAAAAAGAAAATTGGAATTGTTAAACCCCCTGATTTTTTAAATGAAATAGAACTACTAATTTGACTACTATGATTCCTTTCAGTTGACACATCAATTTTTTTAATATTTTGATTTAAATTATAATTAATTTTAAATGAAATAGGGCTTCTTCCCTTTGATTTAGTAGTTATACCTATTATAGGAGAATAGTTAAAGGTATATTGCTCATTCTGAAGTTCATCTATTGAAATCCTACCATCATTATCAACATCCTTACTTGTAAGTGATTTTTCACCATTAAAACCATGTTGCATACTTATAGATTTAAAAAAATTATCTAGAAACCACCATTTTTCAATTCCGGACCAATTTATGCTCCAATTAGATATAGGTAAACCTTCATCACCTCTTAAACCCAAAGGATAGAATGAAAATGATTCATTCCTAGTTTTTGAAGCTGTAGAAGGTAACGTTAAAGAATTTTTATATCTAAAATCTAAGCTTGTAACTATAGCCCTTGTAATACTAATACTAGTACTTAAATTAATATCATTTTCGTATTTTTTTGAAGATGAACCAACTATATTATTATTTGTAAGCAATTCTTCATCAAACAAACTGGTTCCTTTTTTAATAGGAGATTCTTGTAAACCTAAGCGATATAAATAAGATGTATTTAAATCAGAAGAAAAATTATTATAATCATTCCCAGTAGTATAAGTATAAGTACCAGATATTTTGTTAAGTTTAGATGCAGCGGTATGAACCCCTCCTAGCACAAATCTAAGCATCGGATTTTTAACATTAAATTTATTCTTATTCTTTTTAGACGATGATCTGCCTCTCCCTCGTCCTCGACTCCTAGAACTGCTTGATTTACTTTTATTTTCTGGTGTATAAATCAATTCAACTAAATCTTTCATATTCAAGCCCATTTTCGCTTTAAATGTAGATGAAGACTTTATATTTGATGTAGTTGATATAGAATCAATAATATTTAAATTCCAGGTATAATTAGGATTATATGTAATTGTAGGATTTAACCAATTCAAAAAATCTGGGGAATAAGTATTAGTAAATTTCTCATTTATTGCTTTTACTTGTCCGGGGTTTAACTTTTCTAAAATTGCTATTTTATTATATCTAAATTTTTCCTCTGGATAGTTACTATCAATTTGTTTTGTATAATTAGAGCTTAATGTTTTTGTGAATTTATGATTTAATGTAAACTTTCTGCCCATATTAAAACTATATGACTTTGTAGTATCATTTATACTAACCCTTTGGATTTTTTCTGAAAAATTTTCATTAAATTGAATATTTGCACTCATTTTATCTGGTGTATAATAATATCTTGCCTCACCTAAAATATTGCCTAGAATAATCCAATCTTTTAAGAACTCAAATGGACTTATATAATTTTCTTTACCAAAAGTATAGCTATAACTACTAGAAACTTCATAATTATTTTTTAACTCTTGTAAAATTTGATTATTAGATTTATTAGTTTGGATAGCTGAAAAATTTAATGAAATATTATCAAATGTTCTTTTAATAAACCAATTTGAACTTCTTGTAGATTTATTAAATGAAGTAGAAAAACTAATTTTTTCTGTTAAAGTTTGTAATTCTTCTATATTAAAATTATCATTATTAGGATCAGTTAGAATATCGCTACCTGGATGATATTTAGGTGTAGAAGTGGAATTAGTATATCCAAGGGTAATAGGAGTTTTAATTCCATAACGAGAAGGTAAAATAATATTGGGGTAAAACTTTATAGTTGCTGAAAATGATTCATCAGAGCTTCCAGTACCTAATCGCTGTTGTAATTTATGAAAATCTGAATCTTTCTTATTATAATTTCCTGAAAATGTAATTAAATCAGCAAAAGAAAGCGATCCATTTAAGCTATATGATCTACCTCTACTCTTTTTTACTCCTGTCATTCGAAGTTCATTAACAAGCACCTTTCCAAAAATTCTTGTTTCAGAATTATTACTTACTCCCATCACAATAGTTTGAATATTATTTATTGATGGATTACCCTTGACTTGAAGTTCAGAACAGTTTCCACATACATTTTCTATATCATTATCTGTATTCCAAAAATAATAATTATTAATATAATCATAACTTGGATGAGGTGTATATATATTATCATTATTATAATCTTCTATAGCAGGTTCTGCTTCTCCAATTAAAATAATTCCATCATTATTATAATCTAATTGATCATATTTTAAATTGTTTTCTGTACCTTCTAAATTTAAACTAGCATCGAAATTATCTCCATTAGGATCTGATTTTGAGCATAATGAGCAATTTTTTTCATCCCACCACCCCTGACCACAAATAAACAATGTATCTGAAATTATATTTGAAAGATTATTTGAAATTATAAACTTTTCTTTATAAAAAGAAGAATCCTGATCAATATTTAATGAATCTAAAATTTGAGAATACTTATATAAACTAGACCCACTTCCAAATGGACTATAAATATCTCCTACACAACCATTTTCAAAATCATTAATAAAATTATCTAAACCAATATCATTCAATTCTTCAGCTGGATGCTCAATAGTTGGAATTTTTAATTGAGTAAGATTATCTATATTTATATTTATATGATTTTTTTCATCCCATCCGGAATAAATTGGTTGATGTATCTCATAATAATTTTTATCATCTTTTCCAATTCTGAATAATAAATCTATATCTGAAGTATCTGATTCACACCAATCACAATTTAAATTACTTGCAGGGTCTCCTCCATGAACAAACATCTCCATTTTTTCATAGGCAAAATAACTACTTGCATTATTCCCTAATGAAGGAAAAGTATTTTTAATCAATGCAATATTTCCAGATGCAATGCCTCCTTTTAAACTATCAGGTTCGCCTATTTTATAATCAGGATTGCTATCAAAAGATAATACTAATGCCTGCTCTTTCATATCTACATCGTTGTATTCATCATGTTCTAATATAATATCTATATTATCTAAAGATTTCTTATACTCTGTACTTTCATCTGTATTAATTACTGAAACTGAAAAATACGGATCTTCTATTATTTCATCATAAGAAGATGATGAAGATATTACACCCATTTCTCTCCAATCATTTTCTACTAATTCAATTTTTGCAATTTTTAAATTTTGATTGCTAGACACTGTTGTTTCTAATCGAATTCTAAAAGTAGGAACATCATTCCATTTAGGGCTACCTATTTTAGTAAAACCAGAAAGTGGTATTCTAATTAATTTCCAGCCTGTAGAAATCCCATCTGATTCTGTTGCCGTTACAACCATGCTCTCAGGAAGATCTATTGGCATCTTTGGAAAAACTGTAGCACTAAAATAATTATTTAAAGTATCCAGCGTATTATTTTTATTTAAATCTTCAGAATCTGGATATCTGTATCCCATTGCCTGCCCATTTCCTTCTGTTCCATTTGCCTGAGAGTAATTAGATGTACTGCTGCATCCAGAAGTATTATAACACCAGTTATCACCATTTGGATCATTTTCATCAACATTAGAATTTACTTTAATAGTATCAGGAAAACTTTCCATTAATGATAATACATCTTTATAAGATACAGGATTAGAATCTAAGCAATATTCATTTGGATGTTTATATATATCATCCAAATTACTACTAAATCTATCTAAATCATAGTTAACACAAAGACAACCACCCCAGCCATCTTCAAATTTATCTGTGCAATTATCCACACCTATATCCTCACCATCAGATAAAATTCCATCGCCCATCCCTGGACCATATACTGGCTCATCTTCAGTATCTAAATTATTATTACTATTCCAATCTTCACTAATATGTCCTATATCAATATGTAATTTAAATGAATCATCTTCAACACTTTCCGCATTAAGCCAAATATCTAAATATTTAGTTAAGCTCTGATCATACTCACTTGAATATAAGGGAATCATAATCCCGTTCCAAAAAGATGAATCTTGATTAGTACCTTCAAAATTTGTTTCTAAATGCAATGTTTTAGTGGTATTGTTATTAGCTCTTGTTGATGTCGATTGCTCTGGCCAAATATTTTTTGTTAATTCATCTTCATAAGGATTATACCAGTTCATTTTTCCGCGGTTAAAAATATTATGATTATCACTATTTGGAGGTGACGAAACCTTCCACTGCCGCATCATTATACTAAATGAAGATGTTCGCTTTGCAGATTCAAAATCATCAATAAATGCTTGACCTAAAGGATTAGGATTAGGATTGATCTGAGCATAATTCCCTTCAATAGAAAAAACAGAAGGTTTAGTTGTTTCAATAAATGGCAGCAAATCAACACCGCGTGTTATAAAACCAAATTCATTTTGATATTTTCCCTTAATATTCCAGACAAAATTGCGCATAGGCTCATATCCAATATCAACTTTTTCATCAGCAATTGATTGATTATAATAAAACATTCCACCAGCTAAATAATTTTTATTATCAAGTGCATATTTTAAATGACTACCTACTAATAGTTTTTGATCAAAAGATATAAATTCATTTTCTTCATAAGAAACTGATATTTCTGCAGTAGGATCTAAAGCTGCAGGATTAATAAAATTAATAGTTCCTGAAAAATAATCGATTGTATAATCAATATCCTTTTGTAACGTTGTCGATCCTAATTTAACAGTTTCACTACCTTCAACAATCATAAAGCCTAATGACATCGAACTACTTCTTGATGAAGTTTTTACCTTAATAATAAACTCGTGCTGTGCATTAATATCATCTTGATTAGTATCAAAATACATTGCCGGTCCAATATCACCTTCATCTACAAAGTCACCATCCGCATCAATTAATTCAACCTCTAATATATTTGATAAATCAATATTATTTGTACCCCAATAGCTATCAAAGCCTTCAATAATAGGGTTCCCTAATAAATCAACTCTAGGAGTATTATCATAAGAAAAAGGTAAATATGTTGGTAGAATTAACTCACCATAAGATAAATTTAATAAACTACCATACAGATCAATTTTACCATCACCACCATCAACATTTTGAAAATTTTCATCTTCAGAATCTAAACCAAATATATTAATAAAAGATTTTCCACTTTCACTATGGGTCCTCTCATCCCCACCCCCTAAATCTCTTACTATCTCCATCTCAAGACCATTTGGATCTATATTAGATCCACCTAAAGAATATACATTCTTAAACATTAATGGCCATGTAGGTGAATTGGGAGTTGATGAGTTAATATCTTTTAATAATTTAAGATTTATTAAACCTCTACATGCCTCTTGATAATTATTATCACTATTTATTTCAACACATGAATCATATACGTCTTTAAAAGAAGTACCATTTGTAGTATCTTGAAGAGCCCCAAACTCTTGGAGATTTGCATCAAATGTGGTAGTAGTATAAGCTATAGCTATAGCATTTTGAGTTGAATTCAAACGCAAATAACCTAAAATTCTATCTATTTCATAATCAGTATTTTCTTCAAGCTTTACCCAAGTACCACCAACATTGTAACTAGTGGAATCTTTAGGATCTAAAAAAGCTGTTGCCTGAATTAATGCTGGATTCTCTGGAGTATTAACTTTTTGATAAATTTCAAACTCACCAATTACATATTCAGGATCATATATATGATTATTAGATTCATTAAGTGGATAAAAATTTTGTTTAAATTTATTATCTATAAAAAAATATCGATCTTTTATAAAATTGTAATCATTAATTTTTTGAGGAGCACCAGTTTGAGAGCCACCATCCATTGTTTTCTCAGATTTTTTCACTTGTTCGCGAGCAATAACAGATTGCATTTCTACTGGACCAAACTGATGTACCGCTTTAATACCAAATAAAGTCGAATTAGCACCTCCTAAATTAACAGCATCCATGCCTTCAAGGTTTAAACTAATATTACCAGCCTCTGCTTTTTGCAATATATCATTTTTTTGCCCTTTATATTCTATAGTTAAATCATTTTCCCAAGTAAAATCTGCTTCCGAATCTTGTTTGATTTTTACAAAAAAACGATCTCCAATATTACCATCAATAGTAAACCGCTGAGTCTGCTCAATCTCTAAATCCCAAGACTTACTTTCTTTCAAATTAGTTGTCACTAAATCTTTTTCTTCAAAAACAAGCGCTCCTTCTACACCTATATTTCCACTTATATTTAATTCAACATCTGTTTCACCAATTTTAGCACTAATCAGATTGATACCTTTATTTGATCCAGATTGACCTTTTGATTTTTTAGTTATTTTTTTAATAAAATATTTCTGAATTTCCTGTTTTTCATTCTCAATCATTGCGATATCTCTATACCATGATATGTTAATAACTGAAGGAATCTGCAAATCTCTAGACTCATACCTATGGTACATTACTATTGTACCCTTATTGAGCCCTGCTTCTTTACTAATTTTTATTTTTCTTAATTTTTTAATTGGATTTAAAAAATGTCCATTCCAAAATGGATGATTACTTTTTAAACTTAATGTTTTAACATTAGGAGGAAATGGATTTATTAATTGAGGTAATAAATTATAATAATTAATATATTTCGATTGATTGCTATAATCATTATATATAATATTATTACTTATATCTATTTCAGGCTTTAAAATTTTAATTGAATCTTTTTCTGTTACTTTTTGATTTAAGCTATCTAAAATAAGACTTTCTAGCTGAATTTCATTTTTTATAATTATACTAGAATCTATTTCAGCTGTAGTCCTTTCTTCACTTTCAATGATAGATGGTTTAATTTCTTGTACTATTTTTCTTTCTAGTTTTGACCAAGTTCCATCATTATTAATATCTTCAAATAATTCTGCTTCTGTCCAAATTCCATCATTATTAATATCTATAAAACTTTCACCCAAATCATAGCGACCATTTTTACTATCTTTAAAAGATTCCGAAAACTTTTTAGCATTAAAAGTAAATTTATAGTTATCTGTCCTCTCTGGTGGATCATATCTATTATTATTATTGATATCTGTATATTTTTCTTTATAATTCTTTTTACCATCTCCATTAATATCAATATAGGGATCGCCCGAGTCCCATTTCCCATTATTATTTACATCTACAAACCATAATTCAATATCATAAATATCATTATTATTTGTATCTGTAAAGGGTTCACCAATATCATATACTCCATTACCTTTATCTGTAAAAGGTTCTTCTTTATCCCAAAAACCATTATTATTTGTATCTACAAATGGCTCCATTTGATTTAATGTTTGATTTTTATTAATTATGGTTTTTATAGAAATACTGGACGTCAGGCTATCTCCTTCAATTTCGCACAAAATTATTGAAGTAAAAATAGCTATATAGCTAATAAGAAATCGGAGGACCGACTTCAATGAATTAACCTTTTCCTAATTGACACAATAGTAACAATTCGGTATTAGGCAGTATCCTCCATATGGTGAAATATTTGTGGTAAATGGAATTTTAGCAATTTAATCATATTTTGAATTGCTATTCCGCGATGTGATATTTCATTTTTTTCATTCATTTTCATTTCTGAATAAGTTTTTTTTCTTTCAGGCACATAAAATACGGGATCATACCCAAAACCACCAACACCTTTTAAGGAGGTAGTTATTCTACCTTTAACTACTCCTTCAGAAACAAGTTCCATATTTTCACTAACAAATGCTATTGCTGTAGTAAATCTTGCGGTTCTCAGACTAATAGGGATTTTTTCCATTTCCTTTAATAATTTGTTAACATTATCAGAATAACTACATTTTTCTCCTGCATAACGAGCAGAAAATATTCCAGGGGCTCCATTAAGCGCATCTACCTCTAATCCAGTATCATCGCCAAGAGAAGGTAATTTAGTTTTTTGATATACAGCTCTTGCTTTAATTAGAGCATTTTCTTTTAAACTTAAACCATCTTCAATAATTTCACCAACTTCAGGAAAATTTTTTAATGAATAAGTTGTAATAGAAAAGTGATTTAATATTTCAACCATTTCTAAAAGTTTATCGTTATTATGTGTTGCTAAAACTATTTCATATACCATTATCTAAATTATTAATTTTATAATAATATTTTAACATACTTTAATTTTATCTTATTAAATTTATATAATTAATTTTTATCAAAAAAATATGACAAATAAAAAAATCAATTATAAAGCCTTTCTTTCTAAAGAGCAATACAGAATTACTCGTAATGGTGAAACCGAAGCTCCTTACACAGGAGAATACTGCTCACTATTCAAACCAGGCACCTATCATTGTATATGCTGTAATGCTCCTCTTTTCAGCTCTAAGACAAAATTAAATACTGGAGGTGGTTGGCCAGATTTCTCTCAAGCAATAAAAGAAGCTCAAATAAAATATGTTGATGATTTTACTTTAGGTTACAAACGAGTTGAAGTTAAATGTAATGATTGTGATGCTCATCTAGGCCATATATTTAATGATGGACCTCCCCCTGATTATAAAAGATATTGAATAAATTCTGCTTCCCTGAAGTTTCAGGAAGAATAATTTTGGAATGGTTATAAAAATTAGTTTAATTTAACAGCATGAATGGGACTAAAAACTAAATTATTACCAAAGAAAACCTCGAAATTATCGAGGTTTTTTTTTATACGATAATACCATGAATGACACTGCAAAATTAATTTTAAAAAATGGAACTGTTTTTACAGGTGAAACTTTTGGCGCTAAAGGTGAAACCGTTGGTGAGCTATGTTTTAATACTGCTATGACAGGATATCAAGAAATTTTAACTGATCCATCATACTGTGGGCAGTTAATTACAATGACATATCCACATATTGGTAATTATGGTGTAAATAGTATGGATATGGAGTCTAATAAAGTTCATGCTAAAGGTATAATTATTAAAGATGAAATTGTATTGCCTTCCAACTTTAGAAGTGAAAAATCTTTAAATGACTATTTATGTGAACAAAATATTGTAGGCATTAAAAATATAGATACAAGAATGTTGACAAGGATTATAAGAGATCAAGGTTCAATGAATGGCATTATTAGTAATGAGAATAAAAATGAACAGCACCTCATTAAAAAATTAAACTCGTTTCCTGTAATGAAAGGACTAGATTTAACAAGAAATGTTTCATGTAATTCTATATATAAATGGAAGTCCAGTAATAAAAATATAAAATATAAAATTGCTGTTATAGATTTTGGAATAAAATTTAATATATTACGTATTCTAGAATCATATGGTTGCGAATTAACTATTTTTCCATGTACTTCAAATTATAAGGAAATTCTAAATTCAAACCCTGATGGCATTTTCCTTTCAAATGGACCGGGTGATCCATCAGCTGTTACATATGCTATTAAAAATGTACAAAAATTATTAAATAAAAAACCCATTTTTGGTATTTGTTTGGGACACCAAATTCTAGCAATTGCACTTGGAGCAAAAACATATAAAATGAAATTTGGCCATCGAGGTTCAAATCATCCAGTCAAAAACCTACAAACTAATAAAATAGAAATCACTAGCCAAAATCATGGCTTTGCAATCGATCCAGACACTTTATCCAACAACATTGAAATTACTCATTCTAGCTTAAATGATAAAACAGTTGAAGGGTTAAATTGTAAAGATATACCTGCATTTTCTGTTCAATATCATCCAGAATCTAGTCCTGGGCCTCATGATAGTTTATATTTATTTAAAAAGTTTTTTAGTATGATGAAGCCTGAAAAATTAAAAAAAGATTTAATAAATGCCTAAAAGAAATGATTTAAAATCAATTTTAATAATAGGGGCTGGTCCTATTGTAATAGGTCAAGCATGTGAATTTGATTATTCTGGAACTCAAGCCTGCCGTTCATTAAAAGAAGAGGGCTATCGCATTATTCTAGTTAATTCTAACCCTGCTACTATTATGACTGATAAAAACCTTGCAGATGCTACATATTTAGAACCAATAACATTTGAGGCCATTAAATCAATCATAAAAAAAGAAAAACCAGATGCAATTTTGCCAACTGTAGGAGGCCAAACAGCTCTTGATATAGCTATGGAATTACATGAAAAAGGAATATTGGAAGAGTTTAATGTTGAGCTAATTGGAGCAAATGTAAAAGCAATAAAAAAGGCTGAAAACAGAGAAGATTTCAAAATTTCCATGGAAGAAATTGGCATAGAAACTGCAAGAGGGGGATTTGCTAATAATATTAAAGAAGCTTATAAGGTAATCGAGGACATTCCATTCCCTATTATAATTCGTCCATCTTTTACAATGGGAGGATCAGGTGGATCTGTTGCATATAATATTGAAGAATTTAATGATTTAATTGATAAAGGTTTAGCTGCAAGCCCTATTTCAGAAGTTTTAATTGAAGAATCACTTATTGGATGGAAAGAATTTGAAATGGAAGTGATTCGTGACTCTGCAAACAATGCTATAATAATTTGTTCAATTGAAAATTTGGACCCTATGGGAATACATACAGGAGATTCTATAACAGTCGCACCTTCACAAACATTAAGTGATAAAGAATATCAAAAAATGAGAAATTGGTCTATTCTTTGTTTGCAAAAAATTGGAGTTGATACTGGCGGTTCAAATGTTCAATTTACTGTAAACCCTATTGATGGTCGAATGATAATTATTGAAATGAACCCTAGAGTTAGTCGATCTTCAGCCCTTGCCTCAAAAGCGACTGGCTTTCCAATTGCTAAAATTGCAGCTAAATTAGCTGTAGGATATCATTTAGATGAACTATCAAATGATATAACTAAACAAACATTAGCTGCTTTTGAACCAACAATTGATTATATTGTAACTAAGATACCTCGCTTTGATTTTGAAAAGTTCCCATCAGCTTCAGGTTTTTTAGGTGTACAAATGCAATCTGTTGGTGAAATAATGGCTATTGGTAGAACTTTCGCTGAAAGTCTGCAAAAAGCATTTAGATCATTAGAGGTGGGTCTAGATGGCTTTCATCCAAAAAAAACCGAATATAGAAATTTAGATATGTCTAAAATTAGATTTGCTTCAGCTTTTAGACTTCTCAAAGTTAAGCATGCATTTGAAGAAAAATATTCTATAGAAAAAATTTATGAACAAACTAATATCGATCCATGGTTTTTATATCACATTCAAAATATTGTTAAAATAGAGCAATATTATAAAAAAATGAAAAATAAAAAAATAAACACATCTGATATATTAAAATTAAAACAGAATGGATTTTCAGATAAGCAAATAGCTATTATATATAAAAAATCAGAAGATTTTATTAGAAATTTTAGAATAAATAATAATATTCTGCCAACTTATAAAGTTGTAGATACTTGCGCTGGAGAATTTAAGGCACTTACACCATATTGCTATTCCACCTTTGAAACAGAAAATGAAATCAAACCCCTATCCAATAATACTATAATAATTTTAGGTGGAGGGCCAAATAGAATCGGACAAGGAATTGAATTTGATTATTGCTGCGTTCAAGCTGTTTTAGGCTTAAAAGAAATCGGATATAAAACTATAATGATTAATTGCAATCCAGAAACTGTATCAACTGATTTCGATATCTCAGATAGATTATATTTTGAACCACTAACTTTTGAAGATGTAATGAATATAATTGATTTAGAAAATCCAATTGGTGTTCTAATTCAATTTGGCGGTCAATCTCCTCTTAATATTGCAAGCAGACTTCAAAAGGCCGGTGTTAAGATTATTGGAACAAGCCCTAATTCGATTGATTTAGCAGAAAATAGAAAAAGATTTGGTAAAATTTTAAAAAAAATTAATCTCCCAGCACCTAAATGGGGAACAGCATTATCTATTAATGAAGCAATTAATATTGCTGATAAAATTCAATATCCTGTTTTAGTTAGGCCATCATATGTATTAGGCGGTCGAGGAATGGAAATAGTATATGATAATGAAGGATTAAAAGATTACGTTGGGAAGGCTGCATTAGTCTCTGGCGATCATCCTATATTAATTGATGCTTTTTTAGAAGATGCCTATGAATTTGATGTAGATGCTTTATGCGATGGAAAAGATGTTTTTATAGCTGGAATTATGCAACATATTGAAGAAGCAGGTATTCATTCTGGTGATTCAGCATGTGTTTTGCCAGCTTATGAGCTAACTTCAGATTCAAGAAAAAAAATTAATGATTATACAAAACAACTCGCTTTAGAATTACAAACTATTGGATTAATTAATATTCAATTTGCTATAAAAAATAGCATTATCTATGTTATTGAAGTTAATCCTCGTGCTAGTAGAACAGTACCTTTTATTAGTAAGGTTATTAATATACCTTTAGCTAAAATTGCTGCTCAATTAGCAACAGGTAAAAAATTAACCGATTTAAATTTAAACTCTCATAATAGAAATGGATTAATAGCAATTAAAAAACCTGTTTTCCCATTTAATAAGTTTCCTAACCAAAAAGTATTTTTATCTCCTGAAATGAAATCAACAGGAGAAGTAATAGGATTTGATAAACATTTAGGTAGTGCATTTGCTAAAGCTCACGCAGGTTCTGGTGAGAGGCTTCCCAAGACAGGAAAAATTTTTATTTCTGTTAATAAACTAGATAAAATTAAAATAATACCAATTGCAAGAGATTTTCAAGAACTTGGGTTTGAAATTGTTGCAACACAAGGTACATCAGATTTATTATCAGAAAATGGTATTTTAACTAATTCAATCTTTAAAGTTGGAGAAGGGCGCCCTAATGTTGTAGATGCTATTAAAAATGGAGAAATTCAATTAGTAATTAATACTCCTCTAGGTGCTCAATCACGTTTTGATGAATATGAAATAGGGCGGGCTTCAATCAGATACAAAGTAATAGTTATTACAACAATTTCTGGTGCACAAGCAGCTGTTCGTGGTATTAGAAATTTAAAAAGTAAAACCATTAATTATCAAAGTCTACAAGAAATTTTTGCCTAGCATTAATTAATGGATATTTATATAATAGCAATTTCATTTATAATTCCCTTTTTTATTTTACTAATAATAATAGAAGAATATATTGCTTACAGAAAAAATATTAAAATTAATAGAGCCGCAGATATAATTTCAAGTCTAAGCTCTGGAATAACAAATGTTACTAGAGATGGTGCGAAATTGGGATTTATACTAATAAGTTATTCATGGCTAGTTGAACATATTACAATTTATAAATTAGAACCTCTGTGGCTAGCTATTACTATAGCTTTCATTATTGAAGACTTTGCTGGCTACTGGTTTCATAGAATGAATCATCGAATTAATTTCTTTTGGAATCGCCACGTTATTCATCACAGTAGCGAAGAATTTAATCTTGCTTGTGCTCTACGTCAGTCTATATCTGATAATATAAAATTTCATGCTATATTATTTATACCAGCTGCATTGTTAGGAATACCAGCTACTCTGTTTGCAATAATAAGCCCTATTCATTTATTTATGCAATTTTGGTATCACACACAATTAATTGATAAAATGGGCTTTTTAGAAAAAATATTAGTTACACCTTCTCATCATAGAGTCCATCATGCAATTAATGAAGAATATTTAGATAAAAATTATAGTCAAATTTTTATAGTATGGGATAAACTTTTTGGTACATTTCAAGAAGAAAACAAATTAAATCCACCAATATATGGTATTATTAGACCTGCAAATACATGGAACCCTATTGTAATTAATTTTAAACATCTGTTACAAATATTAAAAGATGCCTACAGAGCTGAAAATTTTAAGGATAAAGTTAAAATTTGGTTTATGCCAACGGGCTGGAGACCAGATTCAGTAAAAAATAAATTTAAAATTGAATATATAGACGATCCTCATCATTTTAAAAAATATGATACTAAAAACTCAGTACAAATTTTAATCTGGTCATGGATTCAATTATTTTTTGCTGGATTTATGATGTTTTTAATTTTATTAAATATATCAATTCTTCCTCAAATTTTAACAATTTTTTTATGCTTGTTTCTATTTTTACATATATCTTCATATACTTTTCTTTTAGATGAAAATAAATGGGCTTTAATTATGGAGTTTTCTAAATTTTTAATTATTACATTATTATTACTTGATCAAAATAAAATAATGAACTTATTTATTTTAAAAATTAACTTATCGACAATTTGGTTCTACTCATTGATATCATTAATAGTAACATGCTATTTTTGGATTAAAGAAACAAATCGAAAAAATAAATTGAAATTTGTATAAGTAAATATTAATGTCTAAAATATTAAATGATCTAGGATACTATTCTGATTTGGATAATTATATCCAGTCTAAAGAACAAACCAATTCAATCATTGGGAGGGTTATTAAACAAGGAAGACAAAGCTATCAAGTTAAAACTGAGCTAGGCAATTATAATTCAAAAATTTCTGGAAAATTAAGGCATAAAGCGAAACAACAATCAGACTACCCAGTAGTTGGAGATTGGGTATTAGCTAAAAATAATCAAGAAAATAATCTTATTATCCACAAAATATTGCCCCGAAAAACAACAATTTCAAGAAAAGCAATAAACCGCTTTGGTAAAAAACAAACTATTGCTGCAAATGTAGATTTTTCTTTTGTTATTCAAGATATAGCAAATGACTTTAATCTTAATCGACTAGATAGATTAATAGCAATTTGTTTTTCTTCTAATGTTACGCCATTTATAATTTTTACTAAAATTGATTTAATTGCCACTGAAGATATTAATTCCTGCATTAATACAGCGCGCAATAGATTTAATGATATTCCAATAATTCTGCTTAGCAATAAAACTATGCTAGGCTTAAAAGATATTGTTAAAAATATTCAATACGGTAGAACTTACTGTTTTATAGGAGCTTCTGGTGCTGGAAAATCTTCATTAATCAATCACCTAGTTGGAAGCAATGTAATGGCAACAAAAAAACTTAAAGAAAATAATAAAGGACAGCACACAACGAGCCATCGTGAGCTTTTTATAATCAGCAATTCAGGTATATTAATTGATACCCCTGGAATGAGAGAATTGGGTGTGACAGATAGTAATAAAACTTTAGAATCAACTTTTAAAATAATTTTCAATTTATCTAAATCATGTAAATTTTCTAATTGCTCCCATGTTTCTGAGCCTAAATGCGCTGTTGTAAATGCTTTAAATAATAATGAAATTTTAAAATCATATTATGATAATTTTCATAAAATGAAAAGAGAGCAAGAGCAATATAAATTAAATAAAAGAGGACTTATAGATAAAGAGATGGTAAAAGTACTAAAATCAGATTCAAAAAAACGCAAAGCATAAAAGATTACATAAAAATCTTTTGTACCATACTAATCAATTCCTTCTCTTTTTCTACTTTAATTTCAATTTTAATAATATAAATTTTAAATTTATATAAAAAATATTCAGGTAACTTTACCCAGTCTTTTTCAGTTGTTATAATAGATTTACAGCCACTAGCATTAATTTGTGCAGATAAATGATCCAGTATATTAGTAGTATAATTTTGATGATCTTTAAAAACTCTTTTACCGCCTAATTTTAATTCTAATGATGAAAGAGAATTAAAAAAAGATTTAGGATCAGCTATACCACAAAAAGCAAATAATTTATCATTTGGTGTTAATGATTTATGATAGCCAGTTGAATCATAAATCATGATAGTTTCTTTATGAATTGCCGAAAAGTATTTTCCCGAAAAGAAATTTTTTATTTTTGAATGAACTTCAGGAAATTCATAATTGTTTGTTTTAGTATAAAGTACAATATTAGATCTATCTATATTCTTTAAGGGTTCCCTTAATTTTCCTAATGGAAGATGTCTATAATGGCTTTGATCATCATTTGAAGAAATAGTAACTATATCTAAATTTCTATCTACTTTTCTATGTTGGAATCCATCATCCATTATTATTACATCTGTATTATAAAGATCAATTAAGTGTTTAATTCCTAAACTTTTATTTTCTGATACAATAATTGGAACATTATTTAATATTTTAGCAATTAAAAACGGTTCATCACCGGCATCATGAACATCTATTAATAAATTTTTACCATCATGCACTATCTTTAAACCTGTAGAGTTTCTTCCATACCCTCTACTTATGATACCTGGTTTTTTACCTATTTTTTTTAAATACTCAGATAAATAAATAACTAATGGAGTCTTCCCTGTACCTCCAGTACTTAAATTCCCAATTGAAATTATAGGTTTTTCAAATGAAAAAATCTTAACCCATTTTTTATCATATAATAAATTACGTAACCAAATCAAAATTTTATATAATCGAGATATTAAATAAAAAAAAATCATCATATAATCTTTCCAGTTTTTTTATCAACTATATTTTGATAATCTGTCATAAAATTAGATAATACATTGATTTCTTCATCGACATTTAAAAATTTAGAATCTATTTTTAAAGCAGAAGAGATAATTATATCAATACGTCCAAAAGGTTTAGGAAGAAAAAAATTGTCCCACGAATTAAATTGCCAATATTTTGTAGCCGAACCTGTTATGGTTATTATATTAGCATTGTATTTCATAGCAAGACTGGTACTTCCAGCCTTAGCTATCTGTGCTGGTCCTTTAGGGCCATCATTCGTTACAGCGACAATACCTTTATTTTTGAACACTTCTGCCATCTTAACTACAACAGCTTTTCCACCTTTTTTTGTACTTCCACGAATTAAACTGTAACCCCATTTTTTAAGAATACGAGCCATAATTTCAGCATCTGAATGATGACTAGCAATAGCAAATAAATTAGTTGTTTTTAATCTAATATACCAACTTGGAAACAGTAATCTTCCATGCCAAACACAAACCATTATTGGCTTATCTTCTTTTATAAGATCCAATAAATGTTTTTCACCATGAATTACAACTTTGTTAAGTAAAAAAATAAACTGAAATATAATTCGTCCTACAAACGAACTTAATATAATTTTAATATTTTTCAAATCAAGATGTTAAATCTATAATATTTTTAGCAGCATTTTTTGAGGCTCCATTACCTTGAAGATTAGATTTTACCAGCAAAAGATCTGCTTTCATTTTATCTAAAGATAAATGATTATTAATTAAATTAATCATTGTTAAATATAATTTATCAGGTGTAGCATTATTTTGAAGTAATTCAGGTACAATTTTTTTATTAGATATTATATTAACCATTCCCGCATATTTAATTTTTACTAATAATTTAGATAGCCACCAGGAAACTTGTGACATTTTATATATAATAATCATAGGGGTGCCAAATACCGCTGCTTCTATAGTTGCAGTACCAGATGCAATCATTGCTATATCAGCACATTCCAAAGCCTTTGTGGGGTTAGTGCTTTCTATTTTTATAAATTTTGGAATTATCCATTGACTCCAATTAATATCGTCTGATGCTCCTAAAACAAATTGAAAATTATCATCAAAGAATTTTAATTTAATAGCAGCCTTAACCATAATAGGTAAGTGCTTTCGAATTTCTTGCAGTCTACTTCCTGGATAAAGTACAATTATATTTTTGTTACTATTTAAATTCAATATCTTACACAATTTTTCTCTATTTGATTTTTCCCAAGAATCAAATAAAGGATGGCCTACAAAAATAGCATTCACCCCTCTTGCTTTATACCATTCTTCCTCAAAAGGAAAAATAACTAGCATTTGATCAATGTACTTTTTAATTATTTCAATTCTATTTTCTTTCCATGCCCAAATTTGTGGGCTTATATAATAACTAATTGGAATTTGTATTTTTTGTTTAATTTTTTTTGCTAATCTTAAATTAAAACCTGGATAATCAATTAAAATTATCTGTATTGGATTATAATAATTAATTTTTTCTATAATTTTATTAATTAATTTTTTAAAAAAATAATAATGTTTAATTACTTCTAAAAAGCCCATTACAGCCATTTTATCTAAATTTTCTAAGGAATTTAGTCCCTCATTAATCATATTTTTTCCACCAATACCAACAAAGCATATTTGGGGGTTCTTTTCCAGCATAGCTTTCATTAAATAGGAACCATGGTTATCTGCAGATTTTTCCCCAGCAATAATAAAATATACAGGATGATTAATATTATTTGTTCTATTACTTTCCAATAATTTTTTGAATTTCTAGAGCTAATGCTAAAGCATCTGTCGCACTCTTTCCATCCGTATCTGGTTTTTGAGACTTTTTAATAGATTCAATAAAATGTAACAGTTCTTCTTTTAATGCATCAGATTTTTGAACTGGAGGTTTTGAA
>MDSW01087214.1_pt1 | contig 49766 bp, 51 predicted proteins | sample 811171 | NCBI WGS metagenome assembly MDSW01 (sample SAMN05326641, study PRJNA326480) | marine metagenome | isolation source: seawater | place: Atlantic Ocean: North West | collected 2012
CGTCTTTATGTTCTGCTAAAACTTCTTCCATGGCACCTGTTGATAATCTGTGACCGGCAACATTAATGATGTCGTCGGTTCTAGACATAATCCAAACGTAACCATCTTCATCAATATGTCCTGCATCATAGGTTTGATAGTAGCCAGGATAGTTTGACATGTAAGTTTCTTTATATCTTTGATCAGCACCCCAAAGTGTTGGAAAGGTTCCTGGGGGAAGAGGAAGTTTAACAACTACATCTCCCATTTCATTTGGCTCAGCTTGTTTACCATCGCTTTTTAAAATTTGTACATCATAACCAGGTACCGGTTTACACGCAGATCCATATTTTGTTTTTTCTAGTTCTATTCCTGCGCAGTTTGCACTGATTGCCCAACTTGTTTCTGTTTGCCACCAGTGATCAATTACTGGAACTTTTAATAAACCTTCCGCCCATTTTAATGTATCGGGATCAGCTCTTTCACCAGCAAGAAATAAAGATTTAAAACAAGATAAATCATATTTTTTGAAAAAAGTTCCATTAGGGTCCTCTTTTTTAATTGCACGAAACGCTGTAGGAGCCGTGAAAAGTGATTTTACTTTGTGTTCAGAAATAATTCTCCAAAAAACTCCAGCGTCAGGAGTTCCAACGGGTTTACCTTCAAATAGCACAGTTGTACATCCATGGAAGAGTGGGGCATAAACGATATAGGAGTGTCCTACTATCCAACCGATATCACTCGCTGACCACCACACATCATTTGGATCAATGTTATAAATATTTTTCATAGTCCATTTAAGAGCTACTATGTGCCCACCTATATCTCTAACAATTCCTTTAGGAACTCCAGTTGTGCCTGATGTATAAAGAATATAGGCATAGTCATTAGCATTCATTTCTACACACTCTACTGGTTTTGCATCTTTTATTGCATCTTTCCAATCAATATCATTTTTATCTAAGTCAGCTTTAAAATCTTTTCTTTGATAAATTATACATTTTTCAACTTTATGTTTTGCTAATTCAATTGCTTTTTTAAGCAGAGGTTTATATTTGATTGTCTTTCCAGGTTCATAACCGCATGATGCTGATAAAATAATTTTTGCTTTAGAATCATCAATTCTACTTGCTAGTTCATTTGCTGCAAATCCACCAAAAACTACAGAGTGAATTGCTCCAATTCTTGCACACCCAAGCATAGCAATCACTGCCTCAGGAATCATTGGCATATAAATTATTACTCTGTCTCCCTTTTTGACTCCTTGATTAATTAATGCACCAGCAAATGTTGAAACATGATTTTTTAATTGATTGTATGTTATTTTTTTTTGTGAATTAGTTATTGGACTATCATAAATTATAGCTATTTTGTCGCCCTTTCCATTATTTACATGTAGATCAACTGCGTTATAACAAGTATTCGTAGTCCCATCTGTAAACCATTTATAAAACGGCGGATTGTCCGAGTTTAAAATTTTGGTTGGTTTTTTGTACCAAAATATATCATCTGCTACTTCTGACCAAAATTTTTCACCATCTTTTATAGATCTTTGGTAAATTTCTTTGTATTTCGATGTCATAGATAAATTTAAAAACTATTTAAACATAAGATTTTATCTATTGCATTATCTTATTTAGTGTATATCTAAAGTACATACAAAATGCCAAAAATTACATACATTGAACATAATGGAAAATCACACACGCAAGAAGTTGCAAATGGATTAACTGTAATGGAAGGAGCAGTGCAAAATAATATACCAGGAATCGATGCTGATTGTGGAGGGTCATGTGCATGTGCTACTTGTCATGTTTATGTTGATGAAAAATGGTTTGATAAATTACCAAAAAAAGAAAGTGCAGAAGAAGATATGTTAGATATGGCTTATCAACCAAATAAATATAGTAGATTAACTTGTCAGATAACTGTATCCGATGAACTAGACGGGCTAGTCGTAAAAATGCCATCAAAACAGGGATAATTAAATTATGATTAAAACAGATGTTCTAATAATTGGAGCTGGGCCTGTAGGTATTTTTGCAGTTCATCAGCTTGGTATCATCGGATTAAAAGCAGAAGTAGTAGACAATTTAGATAAAATCGGAGGGCAATGTATTGAACTTTATCCAGATAAACCTATTTATGATATTCCTGCAGTCCCAGAATGTACTGGCGAGAGTTTAACACAAAATTTATTAGACCAAATTAAACCATTTAAAACAAATTTTCATCTAGGTGAAAGAGTCGAAGAAGTTATTAAAGATAAAAACAACTGGAAAGTAACAACAAACAAAAAAAAAATATTTATTGCTCCTAATATAATTATTGCAGGAGGCGTTGGATCTTTTGAACCAAGAAAATTTTCAATTAAAGATGCTGAAAAATTTGACAACAGAGGCATCTTCTACTCAATAAAAGATAAAAATTATTTTAAAGATAAAAAAATTTGTATATTTGGTGGAGGTGATTCGGCTTTAGATTGGGCAATTGATTTATCTAAATTATCTACGGTTACACTAATTCACAGAAGAAATGAATTTAGAGGAGCAAAACATACAGAAGAAATTGCAAGAAAACTTGAAAAAGAAGGTAAGCTAAAAATAAAAACACCTTATCAAATTAATTCAATCGAGGGTGACGATAAAATAAAATCAATATCAATTAAAAGTGAAGATGGAAAAAACGAAAAGATTGAAACTGACTGTATTCTAGGATTTTTTGGTCTAATTATGAAATTAGGACCAATAGCTGAATGGGGTTTAAATTTAGATAAAAAAACAATACCAGTAAATACAGAAAATTTTCAAACAAACAAAGAAGGAATTTTTGCTATAGGAGATATTTGTTCGTATCCTGGAAAATTAAAATTAATATTATCAGGTTTTCATGAAGGAGCTCTTGCAGCAAGAGCTTGTTTTAAATTAGCTAGACCAAATGAAAAATATAGATTTGAGTTTACTACAACTTCCAAAAATGTGCAGGATAGATTAGGAGTTAAAAAGAGTGATTGAATTATTTTATGCAAACACTCCAAATGGAAGAAAAATATCTATTATGCTTGAAGAGATTAAATTTGATTACAAAATAACAGAAATAAATCTCTCTAAAGGTGATCAATTTAATCCCGAGTTTAGAAAAATAAGTCCCTTTAGCAAAATACCAGCAATAACTGATCACAAAAATAAAATTAGTTTTTTTCAATCGGGGGCTATTTTAATTTATTTAGCTGAACAAAGTGGTAAATTTTATGATTCCAATAATAGAAATTTAATTAATCAATGGTTGATGGCACAAATGGGTGATATTGGTCCCTTGTTGGGACAACACCATCAATTTCATCATTATAATCCAGGGAAAAGTAAGTTCGGTGAAGAAAGATATTTTAATATTGCCAAAAGAATTTACAAGGATTTGGACGAACATTTATCTGCGTCAAATTTTTTAGCTGGAAAGGAATATTCCATAGCTGATATAGCAACATTTCCTTGGATAGCCAGACATGAGTGGCATGATGTAGGGCTAAAAAAATTTAAAAATTTAAGTAAATGGTATGCAAAAATTTCTGAAAGAGATGCTGTGATAAGAGGATATGATTGTCTAAAAAAAGGAGAGATTATTCCAAAGGTTTAAATATCAGCAAATATTTTTTCGTTTTTTTCGTGTTTTTCTTGAGCTTCTATTGATAGCGTTGCAATAGGTCTCGCTATTAATCTTTTTATTCCAATCGGTTCACCAGTCTCTTCACAATATCCGTATGTGTTATCTTGTATTCTTTTAATAGCACTCTCAATTTTATTTAAAAGTTTTCTTTTTCTATTAAGTGTACGCATTTCAACATTTTTCTCAGTCTGCGATGTTGCTTGATCAATTATGTCAGGAGAGGAAATTTCATGATCAACATCATTCATATACATATTTTTGGTATTTGCTTGTAAAATCTCGTTTTTCCACTCAATTAGTCTTTTTTTGAAATATGTCTTTTGCTTCTGACACATGTATTTTTCTTTTTCAGTTGGAATATATTTTTTTACCATATGATATATATAAAATGTTTAAGGTCGGTGAGTATATTCACGTTTTTCTGGGTGTCAAGGGACCTAAACTTGTATAAATTCTAGATAATGCAAATCAATAAAAATAAAATTAATAAATATTTAGCAGTTTTTTTATTTTCACATATTTTTATTTGGACATTAATTCCAAGCTTATCGAATTCAAATCTTCCTTTAGATACCATTGAGGCTCTTGCGTGGGGAAGCGATTTAGCGTGGGGGTTCAATAAACATCCACCATTAAGTGCATTTGCAGTTGAGATTTTTTATCAGATTTTTGGCAATCAAGATTGGGCATATTATTTTTTAAGTCAAATATTTGTTGCTTCATCTTTTTTCATCATCTTTAAATTTTCTCAAGATTTTTTAAGTGATCCGAAGCATAGTCTCATTTCAGTTTTATTATTAGAAGGAATTTATTTTTATAATTTCACTACCCCTGAATTTAACGTTAATGTTTGTCAGCTTCCTTTTTGGGCTCTTACAGTTTTATATAGTTGGAGAGGAATTAAATACAACAAAACATCAGATTGGTTATTATTTGGTATATTTGCAGCTTTAGGTTTTTTGTCAAAATACTTATTCATCTATTTGTTGTTTGCACTAGATATATTTATTATTTATTTAATAATTAAGAAAAAAATTAATTTTCAATGTTTTGTTTCATTGTTTACTTTTTTATTAATTTTGATCCCACATATAATTTGGTTAACAGAAAATAATTATACAACAATTACCTATGGTCTTCATAGAACCAGCGTGGATGAAAATTTTTTTTTAAGTCATCTCACACAACCATTAATATTTATTGGGAAGCAAATAGGTATATTGATTCCTTTTTTTATTATGCTTTTATTTTTAATTAATAAAATTAAATATAAACTTAATTTTAAAGATAAGAAGCTAACATTTTTGTTAGTTATTAATTTAATTCCTATACTTTTAGTTTTTTTAACTTCTATGTTAATGGGAGCAAAAATTAGAACAATGTGGATGACTCCCTTTTATCTATTTTTTGGCGTTTTGGTTATTTATGTTTTTCAAAACCAAATTTCTTTAAAAAAAATTAAGTATTCATTTTCAATATTTCTAGTATTATTTATATTTTCACCTTTAGCATATTTTTATATTTCAGTGACAGAAACAAATAAAAGAACTGACTACCCTGGAAAAAAAATCGCAAAAGGAGTTGAAAAAATATGGGAAAAGAACTTTATAAATAAAATTGTATTGGTAGGGGGAGATGAGTGGCATGGAGGTAATTTATCTTATCATCTTAGCGACAGACCCAAATGGGATAATATTTTAGAAAATAAAAGCGAAGTAAGTTCTAAAAATATTGATGGGGGATTTATTTTAATTGGAAATACTAATATTTTACAAGAAATTTGTAGTGGAATTTTTGCCGAAGTAGAAAAGCAAGGTGTTTGTATGATAGGTAAAAAGAAATGAAAAATTTTTTAATATTGATGCCTCTATATAATGATTGGAAATCAGCATCAAGACTGCTGAAAGAAATTGATGTACAAATAAATAAATGGAACGCAGAAGTTTCTGTAGTGATAGTTAATGATGCATCTACAGAAAAAGTCTCTGGAATGAAATTAGATTTTGAAAAAATAAAATCTATTAAAATTTTGAATATGAAAGAAAATAGAGTGCATCAAAGATGTATTGCTGCTGGATTAAAATATATTTATGAAAATGAAAATTTTGATCATGTGATCATCATGGATTCTGATGGAGAGGATAGGCCAGAGGAATTAAATGATTTCCTTAAAAAATCTCAAGAAAATCCTGATAAAACTATAACAGGAAATCGCTTTAAAAGGTCGGAGGGTCTTATTTTTAAAATCTTATATGAGGTGCATAAAATTTTAACTTTCGTATTTACTGGAAAACTTATTAAATTTGGCAATTTTACTTGTCTACCAAGGAAACATGTAGAAAAATTAATACAAGCCCCCGATTTATGGAACTCTTACTCTAGCTCAGTTGTAAAAACTATTGATAACCGAACTTCAATTCTTTCTATAAGAGGTCGTAGATATGTTTTTCCATCAAAAATGAATTTTCTTGCTCTAGTTTTTCATTCTTTTGCTATTATTTCTGTGTTTAGAAATTTAGTTATTTTACGAGCGACTGTTTACTTAATCTTTTATTTGTTTTTAATATATAACAACATTTCTTTTCTTACTCTTATTCCTGTTTTATTTTTATTTGTATTTGTGTTTATTATTTTAAAGATATCAATGCGTTCAAACATAGATGGGTTTAATAAATCTTTGGATAATGTGGCAAATATTGATATTTTATCAAGCTCTGACAGCAGGCAATAATTCAAAACAAGCTGTGTCAATTTTAGAAGAGTGTTGCCTTTTGATATTCCACTTTTTTTTTAAACCAGCTTGAGCAATACTGAGAGCGTTTCTCCCATACTTAATATTTGTGTAATCAATTGCTTTCATTAATTTTCCTCTTTTTTCTTCATTAGAGATTGTTGAAAATAAATTTTTTTTATAAATATTTATATCTTTTAGACCAGAAAGAATTATACCAGCTTTTTGATATCGGTATCCATTTTTATAAATACACTTCAGTACAATCAAAGCTTGTTTTACTAATTCAATACTATCATTGGTTTCAAAAGGCAAATCTACATCTTTTGCATTAGCATAGTAGTTTCGATCTTTTTGAAAAGGACTTGTTCTTATGAAGACAGTTATTTTTTTTGTTGTTTGACCATCAATTCTAATTTTTTCCGCAGCATTAAGACAATGTGTTGTTATAGCTTCTTTAAGCTCTTCTAACCTTGTAACTTTATTTCCAAATGATCTTGAAACACAACAGTTTTTTCTTTTTTCTTGATGCACTTCTAAAGAAATGCAAGATACCCCTTTCAGTTCCATTGCTGTACGAGATCCAAAGACATTAGTATTTTTTTTTATCCAGTTATTAGACATATTTTTAAGTTGATAAGCTGTATTAATTTTATTTTTTATGTAAAATTTAGTTAGTTGTCGCCCCACTCCCCAAACATCATTTATTTTTATTTTTTCAAGGATTTTATCTATTTCTTTTGAATTTATTAAATTTATAACTCCAGACTTCTCTTTTTTTGCGATATGGTTTGCAGCCTTGCTCAAAGTTTTTGTTGAAGCAATACCGATACTCGTAGGTATACCTGTCCACTTCAAAACAATTTTTCTAATTTGATTACCAAATTCAAGCAAATCATCATCTTTAATCGAAGATAAGTTTAAAAATGCTTCATCTATAGAATAAATTTCTATTTGTGGAGAGAACTGTTTTAAGGTTTTCATAACCCTTCTTGATATATCTCCATAAAGTGAATAATTTGATGAAAAAACTTTTATATCATTTTTTTTTACTATTTTTTCTACTTTAAAATAAGGTTCTCCCATTTTAATACCCAGGAGTTTAGCTTCTGTTGATCGTGATATCACGCAACCATCGTTATTTGACAATACGACTACTGGTTTTTTAATTATAGAAGGATTAAACAATCTTTCACAAGAAACATAGAAAGAGTTACAATCTACCAAAGCTATTTTATTTTTACTGTAAATCATGAATTACGTAAGTTACGACACCCCAGATAAAAATTTCAGGATTTTCGGTTAGAAAAATTTTATCTTTCAATTTTTTTGATCCAGAAGTTAAAAAAGATTGATCTTTTTGTTTTATAAAAGTCTTTACAACCAATTCTTCATTAATGTTGGCAACTACAGTTGAAAAGTTTTTTGGATTCAAACTTCTATCTACTACCAAAAGATCACCATCGTGTATTCCCACACTGTTCATAGATTTTCCCTGAACTCTAATAAGAAAAGTAGAAGGTATGTTTTTTATTAAATGAGTATTTAAATCAATATCGTCTTCTACATAGTCTGTAGCCGGAGAAGGGAAGCCAGCTCCAACTTTATTCAAATGAAATGGTAATAATAATTTCATAATGTTCTTCTTTTGTTCTAATTTATAATAATAATTGATTTATAGCAATATGCAGAAAAGCATCTAATAAGTTGTATTTTGAGTCCAAAAAAGAATCTAAAGTGAATCAAAACATGAACATTTAAACTAGATCTGGCTATGATGTGGATAACTATTAATACAATATCAAAATCATGCTAAAAAAATTAAATTAAAAAAATGAAAAAACTAACTTGTCATTGTGAAGGTGTAGAAATTCAGGTGAGGTTACCTGATACGGGATTTGAAAAACTTATGAGATGTAACTGTTCTCTTTGCAAAAGAAGAGGCTATATAATGACACCAGTAATTCCAGAAAATTTTAAAATTATCAAGGGACAAGATCTTTTGACACTTTATCAGTATCACACAAAAGTTGCTGAGCATTATTTTTGTTCAAAATGTGGAATTTATACTCATTCAAACCCTAGAAGTAATCATGATAAAGTCTATATGCTAAATATAGCGTGTATTGAAGGAGTAAAACCTTTTGAACTAGAAAATATCAAGGTTAATGATGGTGAAAATCATCCATTAGATCAAAAAAAAAATTAACTTAATGCAATTAAATAATGAATGCTTTCTTAAGGTAAAGAAAGATTATTTGAAATTTTTAAATAAAGAGAAAATTTTTAATAAATCTAAAGCAACAAAATTGAAAAGTCTAAAAAAAGTTTATATACCTATTTCATTCTGGATAGAAGAAAAATGCAAAAAGAAAGGCAAACCTTTAATTTTAGGTTTTTCTGGAGGTCAAGGCACAGGAAAAACAACAGTTACAAAAATTTTAGAAATTATTCTAAAAAAATTTTTTAAAAGAAAAACATGTGTTATTTCAATAGATGATTTTTATAAAACTTTAAAAGATCGAAATAAAATGTCATATAATATCCATCCCTTATTTAAAACAAGAGGAGTACCAGGAACACATGATATTAATTTACTAAAAAAATTTTTAAATTTAGCAAAAAAAAAAAATTTCAGAAAAATTAAATTACCAAAATTTGGAAAAGCTGAAGATGATAGATTAAAAAGGAATAATTGGTATAATATTGAAAAAAAGCCAGAAATAATAATATTAGAAGGATGGTGTATAGGAGCTAAGCCTCAATCAAATTCTTTGATAAAGAAGGCAATAAATATCCTTGAAAAGACAGAAGACAAAAAAATGATATGGAGAAAATATGTAAACACTAAACTAAAAAATGAATACAAGAAAGTTTTTGAACAAATTGATCATTTTATTTTTATGAAAGTGCCAAACTTTAATATGGTGTTTAAATGGAGGCTATTACAAGAAAAAAAATTGAAAAAAAAGTCGCATTTAAATAAAAAAATAATGTCATACAATGAAATAAAACGATTTATAATGTTTTATGAAAGAATTACTTTGCAAATGATTAAAGATTTAAGTAAATCTGCATCAGTGGTTATGATATTAAAAAAAAATCATGAATTAAGAAAACTTTTGTTTAAATAAAATGAAATTATTTTTCAAAATTTTTATAGTTTTAATTATTTTTTTTGGAGCAAATGAATCCAAAGCTGATAGTTTGTTAGATTCATTAAATTCTGCTTATTTAAATAATTCAAAACTAAATGCAGAAAGAGCAAGCATGAAAGCTTCAAAAGAAGAAAGACGCGAAGCAGTAAGTGAATTTTTACCAAGTGTTACAATTTCAGGTTATGTAAGCGAACAAGAAAATACAAACCCAGGTGATGATACTAATTTTAGACCTTCCGAAAGTTCTATAACCGTCGAACAAAAAATTTTTCAAGGTTTTGAAGGAGTTGCAAATTTTAAAAAGAAAAATTATGGTTTTAAGTTAGCTGAATATAAATTAAAAAAGATGGAGCAAGAAATTCTTTTAGAAGCTGCTAAAGCCCATACTGATTTATTATTAAGTAAAAAAAAGGTTAATATTAATTTAATAAATATAGACTTGTTAGAAAGACAAGTCGAAACAGATCAAAATAGATTAGAAAAAGGTGAAATTAGCTTAACAGATCTAGCGCAGTCAGAGTCTTCACTTGCTGGCGCAAAAGCACAGCTAATAGCTGCTCAAAATGATTTAGTTACTAGTAAAGCAAATTTTGAAAAGATAATTGGAAAAAGTCCACCTAACAATGTTCAGGAAATTAAAAAACTAAAATTAAATTTACCAGAAAGTCTAGCTTCTGCATATCAAATATCAAATTTAGAAAATCCAAAATTACAAATTGCTTTAATAGAATATGAACAATCCAAAATGGATGTAATTATAGCTGGCTCAGAACTTTCTCCATCTGCTACTTTGTCATATAAACTTGCTGAACAGGATGATTTCAGTGCTACGGTGAAAGACAGAACTCAACAAACTGTTACTGCGACAGCATCTTGGCCACTATTTTCTGGAGGAGGAAATTTATTTAATTTAAGAAAAACACAAGAATTAAAAAATCAAAAAGAACTTCTTTTAGAAGATAGCAAAAAAACGGTCGAAACAGATGTTGCTAATGCATGGTCTACTTATCAATCTTCAAAAAGTGTATTAGACTCAATTAGATCCCAAGTAAGAGCTGCAGAGATTGCAAATGAAGGTATTACTTTAGAATATGAGTCAGGAAGCAACAGAACAACTTTAGAAGTTATTCAGTCTAGAACAATCTTATTGAATTCAAGAATAAATTTAGCAACTTCTGAAAAAAATTTTTTAGTATCCCAATTTAATCTTCTTTCAGCAGTCGGCCAATTAACAGCTCGGCAATTGAGTTTAAAAAAGTAGGTTTATATTTACTCCCTTAAAACTATTGATTTTAAAGGATTTTATTAGCTATTGATAAAAAGAACAAAATGTGTACATTTAAATACATGATTCGTTAACTAAATTTATAAAAAAAAAGGAAAAATATGACAAAAAATAGCTTAAAGATTGTGAAATCAACTAAAAACCAAGAGAGCGAAATTAAAGAAAAAAATAAGGCCCTGGAAGCTGCAATTAGTCAAATAGATGAAAATTTTGGAAAAGGTTCAGTAATGAAGCTTGGTCAAAAAGTAAATGTAAACGTTGATGCAGTATCAACAGGTTCATTAAGCCTTGATTTAGCACTTGGAATTGGAGGGCTTCCAAAAGGAAGAATTATAGAAATTTATGGCCCAGAATCTTCGGGAAAAACAACACTAGCATTACAAGTAGTTGCTGAGGCTCAAAAGACTGGTGGAATTTGTGGTTTTGTTGATGCTGAGCATGCTTTAGATCCAGTTTATGCTAAAAAATTAGGTGTAAAAACAGAAGAGCTTTTAATATCTCAACCGGATACTGGTGAGCAAGCTTTAGAAATAGCAGATACACTAATTAAATCAGGATCTATTTCAGTTTTAGTAGTTGATTCAGTTGCGGCCTTAACACCAAGAGCTGAACTGGAGGGAGAAATGGGAGATCATCATGTGGGTTTACAGTCCAGATTGATGAGTCAAGCTCTTAGAAAGTTAACTAGCTCAATAGCAAAAACTAATACAATGGTAATATTTATTAATCAAATCAGAATGAAAATTGGAATAATGTTTGGGAATCCAGAAACTACTTCAGGAGGAAATGCATTAAAATTTTATTCTTCAGTAAGAATGGACATCAGAAGAATAGGGGCGATTAAGGAAAAAGAACAAATTATTGGAAACTCAACAAGAGTTAAAGTAGTTAAAAACAAAGTTTCGCCTCCATTTAAGGTGGTAGAATTTGATCTAATGTATGGTAAAGGAATTAGTAAATCTGGCGAGTTAATAGATCTAGGCAGTAAAGCAGATATAGTCGAAAAATCAGGAGCTTGGTATGCCTATAAAGGAGAAAAAATTGGCCAAGGTAGAGAAAATGCTAAACTTTTCCTTGAAAAAAATCCTAAGATAGCAGCAGAGATAGAAATGGCAATTAGAACAAAAGCCGGTCAAATTTCTGAAAAAATCGAAGGTAACCCAACAGCAGAAAAAGCAGAAACTCCTAAAAAAAGCTAAACAAATAGTCTCTCAACTCTCTTAAGAAAGGCGCCTATTTAGGCGTCTTTCTTCCCGTCTAGACATAATACTAAAAAACTGTATTTATAAGATAAATGGCTCAAAAAACATTAAAAGACGTAAGAAAATTATTTTTGCAATATTTTAAAAGCAAGAATCATAGAGTTGTAGATTCGAGCAATTTAGTACCAAGCAATGACCCTACGTTAATGTTTACAAATTCTGGCATGGTTCAATTTAAAAATGTTTTTACTGGCCTTGAAAAAAGAGAATATAACAAAGCAGTCACATCTCAAAAATGTGTTAGAGCGGGGGGAAAACATAATGATTTAGAAAATGTTGGCTACACTCCAAGACACCACACTTTTTTTGAAATGTTAGGAAATTTTTCATTTGGCGACTATTTTAAAGATGTTGCTATTGAATTAGCATGGAATTTAATAACTAAAGAATTTCAAATACCTAAAGACCGACTTAGTGTGAGCGTGTATTCGGAAGATAAAGAGACTTTTGATCTATGGAAAAAAATTGCCGGTTTGCCGGAAAGTAGAATCTACAAAATATCTACAAGTGATAATTTTTGGTCCATGGGAGATTTAGGTCCTTGTGGACCATGTTCAGAAATATTTTATGATCATGGTGAGCATTTAAAAGGAGGGCCACCAGGCAGCAAAGATCAAGATGGAGATCGTTTTATAGAAATATGGAATTTAGTATTTATGCAATTTGAGCAGATTTCAAAAGATAAAAGAATAAATTTACCTAAACCATCAGTCGACACTGGCATGGGTTTAGAAAGAATTTCAGCTTTACTCCAAGGGACTCACGACAATTATTCAACAGATCATTTTAAAACCTTAATTGAAACTTCATCAAATTTAACAAAAACTAAAATCACGAAAGAAAATATATCTAGTCATAGGGTTATAGCAGATCATCTTAGAGCCAGCACATTTCTAATTGCCGAAGGAGTTTTGCCCTCAAACGAGGGCAGAGGTTATGTACTAAGAAGAATTATGAGAAGAGGAATGAGACATTCACATACTCTTGGTAGCAAGGAACCTATTTTTTATAAAATGATTCCAACTTTAATAAGAGAAATGTCAGACTCTTATCCCGAATTAAAAAGGGCAGAACCTTTAATTACTGAGACGCTAAAAACAGAAGAAGAAAAATTTTCTTCTCTACTTAGCAGAGGTATAGAAATTTTAAATGAGAATTTAAATAAAGTTAAAAATAATTCTTTCCCTGGTGAGGTAGCTTTTAAACTATACGATACATATGGTTTTCCGCTAGATCTCACAGCAGATATTTTAAAAAATAAAAATATAAAAGTTGATAATGCTGGCTTTGACAGAGAAATGGAAAAAAGTAAAAAATTAGCAAGAGCCAATTGGAAAGGTTCAGGCGATAAATCTGTAGAGGAAAAATGGTTTAAAGTTAGAGAACAACTTAATCCCACAGAATTTTTAGGATACGAATTTGATAAACTTGAGGGAATTGTTCTTAAAATTTCAAAAGGTAAAGATTTTGTTAATGAAGCAAAAACTGGTGATGAAGTTGAAGTAGTTACTAATCAAACACCCTTCTATGCAGAGTCCGGAGGACAAGTTGGAGACCAGGGAACAATTTATTCTAATAACTGTAGAGTTAAAATTTTAGATACTCAAAAGAAAATAGGGGACCTACATGTCCATTATGGAAAAATAGAAGAAGGATATTTAAAAGTTAATCAAAATATTAACCTAGAAATTGATGTCCAAAAAAGAAATAATGCCAGAGCTTACCACTCAGCTACTCATTTACTTCATGAGGCTCTTAGAAGAACACTCGGAAAGCATGTAACCCAAAAAGGTTCTTTAGTTAGTCCTCATAAACTCAGATTTGATTTTAGTCACAATAAACCTATAGAAAAAAAGGAAATTGAGAAAATAGAGAATTATGTAAATGATATGGTTAAAACAGGCGCAGATGTTAAAACTAGAATTATGACACCAAAAGAAGCAGTAGAAAAAGGTGCTCTAGCAATGTTTGGAGAAAAATACGGAGATGAAGTAAGAGTTTTATCCATGGGTAAAGAAAATGGAGGATATTTTTCTACTGAACTTTGTGGAGGCACGCATGTTAAAAATACAAGAGATATTGGAAAGTTCAAGATAATAAACCAATCTTCGATTGCTGCTGGTGTCAGACGGATAGAAGCTTTAAGGGATAAACAATTAGAAGATTATGAGAAATCTTTACTAAAAGAAAAATTCTCAAAAGAAAAAAATCTAAAAGATCAAATAGATTTAATTAAAACCGAATTGTTAAAATATAAAGTTGAACCAGATTTTAAAGAAGATTTAAAAATATCTGAAAATTTAAAAAATTTAAATAAACAATTAGATAAAATAAAAATTCAAAGTATTGTAAAGGATAAAAATAAAAATGTTATCAAAGACAAAAAAATTGGATCTTTTATTTTAAGGTACCAAGTTCTTACTGGCTTTCCACCAAAGGAATTGAGAAATATAGTAGATCAAAGTAAAAAAGAAATTAAAGAAGGTATAGTTGTAGGCTTTTCTACATTTGAAGATAAAGTTGGTGTAGCTGTAGGAATTACAAATGGATTAACAAAAAAATACGATGCTGTATTACTAGTAAAAATTGCATCCGAGGTGCTGGGTGGTAAAGGTGGTGGAGGAAGAAAAGATTTTGCACAAGCGGGTGGAACAAACAAAGATAAAATTGAAGAGGCTTTTAAAATTTTAAGTAAAAAAATTAGTTAAGACTTTTTCTTAGATTAGAATCTATGATTTCCAAAAATTCATTTGTAGTTAAATACTTTTGATTTTTATTGATTAACATAGCAAGATCTTTTGTCATAGATCCATTTTCTACAGTTTCTATACAAACCTTTTCCAAGGTTTTTACAAATTTTTTTAAACTTTCATTGTTGTCTAGTTTTCCCCTATGATACAATCCTCTTGCCCAAGCAAAAATTGAAGCTATTGGATTTGTCGAGGTTTCTTTACCTTGTTGATGCAGTCTATAATGTCTTGTTACTGTACCATGAGCAGCTTCAGACTCTATAGTATTACCGTCAGGTGACATTAAAACACTAGTCATAAGTCCCAATGAACCAAAACCCTGAGCGATAGTATCGGACTGCACGTCTCCATCATAATTTTTGCAAGCCCAAATATAATTTCCATTCCATTTCATTGCACAAGCGACCATATCATCTATAAGCCTGTGTTCATAAGTTATTTTTCTTTCTTTAAATTTATTTTTAAATTCTTTTTCATAAACTTCTTCAAATAAATCTTTAAATCTTCCATCATATTTTTTTAAGATGGTATTCTTAGTCGAAAGATACACAGGCCACTTTCTGTTCAAGCCATAATTCATACATGCTCTAGCAAAATCTCTAATAGATTGGTCTAAATTGTACATAGACAATGCTATACCAGGTCCATTAAAATTAAAAACTTCAAACTCTTTTTTTTCCTTTCCATCCTCTGATGTCCATTTTATTTCTAATTTTCCTTTACCTGGAACTTTAAAATCTGTTGCTCTGTATTGATCACCAAAAGCATGTCTACCAATCACAATTGGGTTTGTCCAACTTGGAACTAGTTTAGGAATATTTTTACAAATTATTGGTTCTCTAAAAACTGTTCCTCCTAAAATATTTCTTATAGTCCCATTAGGAGATCTCCACATTTTTTTTAAATTAAATTCCTTTACGCGATTTTCATCAGGAGTAATAGTTGCACATTTAATACCTACACCAAATTGTTTAATAGCTTTTGCACAATCAATGGTTATCTTGTCAGAGGTTTTGTCACGATTTTTGATACCTAAGTCGTAATATTTAATATCCAAATCTAAATAGGGTAAAATCAATTTTTTTTTGATAAAATCCCATATTATTCTGGTCATTTCGTCGCCATCAAGCTCTACTACTGGGTTTTTTACTTTAATTTTAGTCATTATATTTTCATTTTATCAATTGAATTAAGTTACTTAATATACATATTAACGTAAAATTACAAAAGATAATGATATGTTAGATATTTTGTTTCCAAAGTTACATAAGGAGGGCTATAGGTTTTTAGCTATAGCTGGCATTGTAACATTTGTACTTCTGTTAATCTCCAAATTTTTTGGAATTATAAGTTTAATGATTACTATATGGATTTATTATTTTTTTAGAGATCCCGAAAGATTTTCAATCAATGATGATAATTATTTGGTGAGTCCGGCCGATGGAACAATCTCACAAATAATAGAGACTAACGGACCAAAAGAATTAGGATTAGAAAATGAAAAATTTAAAAGAGTAAGTATTTTTATGAATGTCTTTGATTGTCATGTAAACAGAGTCCCAAGCTCTGGTAAGATTAATAAAATATTTTACAAACCTGGAAAATATATAAATGCTTCTTTAGATAAAGCTAGCGAGGAAAATGAGAGAAATTATATTAAAATGACAACTTCAAATAATGAAGAAATAATTTTAGTACAAATAGCAGGTTTAATAGCAAGAAGAATAGTTTGTGAAATTAGTGAAGAAAAAGAAATTAAGCAGGGTAATAGATTTGGTATTATAAGGTTTGGTAGTAGAGTTGATTTATATTTTAAAAATTATGAACTGTTAGTTAAACAAAATCAAAAAACTATATCAGGTGAAACTTTAATAGCTAAAAAAAAGTAAAAGCATGATTGAAAACAAAAAAGAATTTAAAATAATTGAAAAAAAAAATCCAAAATCACTTTTGCCAAATGCTTTGACTATTTTAGGAGTTTGTTTAGGCCTAAGTTCAATAAAATTTGCATTAGATTTAAATTATTCAATGGCAGTAATAGCAATTGGGTTTGCTGCAATTCTTGATACATTGGATGGCAGAATTGCGCGCCTCATTAAAGGAACTTCAAAAGTAGGAAAAGAGCTAGACTCTTTAACTGACGTTATTAGTTTTGGTGTTGCTCCAGGTTTTATAATGTATTTTTGGACTTTAAATGAAATAGGTAAGTTTGGATGGATGTTCGTTTTAATTTATGCTGTATGCTGCGCTCTTCGTCTTGCTAGATTCAATCTAACAAATATTGATGAAAACGAAATATGGAAAATAAATTTTTTTGAAGGTATTCCATCTCCTGCTGCGGCCGGGCTTGTACTATTACCTCTTATATTTAATCTAAGTGGCTTTATACAATTAGAAAGTTATGCGCTAATAAGTTCCATAACAATCTTAACAACATCTATTTTAATGGTAAGCAAAGTGCCAACTTACTCATTAAAGAGAATTTTAATTTCTAAACATTCTGCAATTTTTTTGTTACTTGGAATAGGTATTTTTGTAGCTTTTTTAATTTTTTATACTTTTGAAACCTTGTTCTTAACAGGAGTGGTTTATATTTGTTTAATACCTATTAGTTATTTTCATTATAATCAAAAAAATAAAAAATCAATCATAGCAAAAGTCGAAGATGATGATGAAGAAGTTTTATAAAAATTGAATAAAAATTTTAAAAAAAATAAAATTTCAAAGAATTGGTTGATTAAACAAAAAAAAGATATTTTTTTTAATAAATCAAAAATTGAAGGATTTAGGTCTAGATCAGCGTTTAAATTAATTGAAATAAATAAAAAATTTAAGTTTTTAAAAAAAAACACAAGACTTTTAGATTTAGGCGCTTCTCCAGGAGGATGGTCGCAGGTAGCAAGCAAAGAAATAACTAACGGAAAAATTTTATCTATTGATATAAAATTAATAGACAAAATAACTAACGTTGACTTTATTCAGGGAGATTTCCAGGACCATGCTATTCAACAAAAAATTGTGGCTTATTTTAATAATAAGGCAAATGTAGTTATTTCAGATATGGCAGCAAATACAACTGGTAACAAAAATTTAGATTCTTACAGAACAGGGGAGCTTTGCTTAAATTCTATGAATTTGGCTTTAAAAATTTTAGAGAAAAAAGGTGTTTTCGTATCTAAAATATTTATGGGTTCAATTTTTCAAGAGATTAACGAGAAAGCAAAAAAAAACTTTAAAAAAGTTATTAAATACAAACCTTTATCAAGTAAAAAAGAATCAAAAGAAATCTACATTTATTGTGAGGGAATCTCATAAATACTTTAATTTTTCCAAAGTATGATAAATAATGCTATTAAGATAACAAATAAACAGTTTTAATTATGAAAAAAAAATACTTTGTACAAATAATAATTACCATTGGATTATTGACCGTAACTAGTGCATTTGGAGCATCTAACAATTTTTTTGCCAAAGGAAAAAATCTTTTTGATAAAAATGAACTTGAAAAATCAAAGATTTTTTTTGAAAGAGACATAGTATTTAATCCTAAAAGTGAAAAATCATATTTATATTTAGCTAAAATATTTAACAAAAAAGAGGAAGATGAAGAACAAGAAAAAAATTTAAATAATGTGCTTTTACTTAATCCTAAAAATGATGAAGCTATTTATATGTTAACTATACTTAAAATTAAGCAATCTAATTATGAGGAAGCAAAAGAACTAATAAAAAAATTTACTTTAGTTTGTAATGATTTTTGTTCAAAGCAGAAAGAAATTAACTCAAAACTAAAAAAAATAACTCCAGAAAATGAATAGAAAAAAAATTACAAAAATCTTAAATAAAAAAGGTAAAACACCAATCACATGTTTAACAGCTTACTCAAAATCAGTAACAGAAATTGTAGATAAGTATTGTGATATAATTTTAGTAGGTGACTCATTAGGTATGGTTCTTTATGGTATGAAAACAACCAGAGAAGTTAGTCTTAGCACGATGATATTACACACAAAAACAGTAAAAAAATTTGCAAAAAAAAGTTTAGTAGTATGTGACATGCCTTTTAAAACTTACTCTAACAAGTTTGAGGCTTATAAAAATGCCAAAAAAATAATCTCAGCATCAAAATGTGATGCGGTAAAATTAGAGGGAGGAAAGCGTATAGCAAAGACTGTTAAATATCTCACCACCAAGGGTGTGCCAGTAATGGGCCATGTAGGACTACTGCCCCAATACGCAAAAAACTTTAAGTTCGTAGGAAAAAGTTTAGACCAAAAAAAAAAAATTTATGAAGATGCTATAGCACTTTCAAATTCTGGTGCTTTCGCGATTGTAATTGAATGTACTGTAGAAAGCCTAGCTAGAAAAATAACAAATAATGTCCCTATACCAACTATAGGAATTGGTGCATCAAAACATTGTGATGGCCAAATATTAGTTACAGATGATATTATTGGCTTAAGTGACTTTAGGTCACGATTTGTAAAAAAATATTTTAATGTAAAAAAATTTATACAAAAAAGTGTAAAGAAATATTGCAATGATGTAAAAGAAAGAAAATTTCCTTCTTCATTACATGTTTATAAATTTTAAAGAAAGTAGATAAATGAACCAAGATTCTTTTGAAATACAAAAACCCTTAACTACTAGTAGAAAAGTATTAAATTTATATAAAAATAATAAAATTTTAATTATTTCAATTTCATTTATTATATTTTTTTTATTTGTGATATTTAACTTATATTTATCAAAAAAAGAAAATGAAAATTTAATTTTTGCTAATGAATATGTGCAAGCAAAAGTTTATGTAGAAAATAACGAAAGAGATAAAGCACTAAAAATTTTAAATAAATTAGTATTGGATAGCAAAAGTACATATTCAGTGTTAGCCTTTTTTTTAATATTAAATGAAAATTTAATAGACGATAAAGAGCAGCTAGTTAAGATGTTTGACCATATTTTAAATAAAAATAAATTTGATACAGAGATTAAAAACCTAATAATATTTAAAAAAGCACTTTTTCAGTCAGATTTTACTAATGAGGAAAAGTTGTTAAGTACATTAAAACCTTTGATAAACAGCGAAAGTATTTGGAAGCCCCATGCTTTACTTTTATTAGGAGATTATTTTGTACAAAGAAAAGAGTTTTTAAAAGCTAAAGAATTTTATCTACAAGTTTTGTCTATAAAAAATATTGACCAGGAGTTTTATAAGACTGCAAATTCTAAACTTTCATTAATAAAAAATGAGTAAAATATTCAAAAATCTTTTTATTATTATATTTTTGTTTTTGCTATCAAGCTGCTCTTTAGATAATAAAACAGGAATATGGAGTGGTGGTATAGACGAAAAAAGGAGAGTAACAGAGTTAGAGCAGCAACAAAAACAAAGAGTAGAAGTAGTTAAAGTTTATTCAAGCTCGTCTGAGGATCATAAAGAAATAATTTACAACAAAAATATTAAATTAAGTTCAGCAAAGAAAAATTTATCATGGGAAATGTCAAATTTAAATCAGCAGAATTTCCTAGGACATCTTTTTTTTTCTGGCGAAAATAAAATTTTTTTAAAAAAGAAAGTAGGGAAAAATAAATTTGATATATCTAAAAATATATCTTCCCCATTAGTCTATGATGACAATATTTTCTTTTCAGATAATACTGGAACTGTGTTTAGTGTTAATCAAAATGGAAAAATAAACTGGAAAAAAAATATTTACAAAAAAATATATAAAAAATTATATAAAAAATTATCCTTTATTATTTATGATAATAATATTTTTGTATCAGATAATGTTGGCTTTACTTATTCTCTTGATTTACAAACAGGTGAACTTGTATGGATAAAAAATCTTAATGTTCCAATAAAATCAAATATTAAAATATTTGAAGATAAAATTTTTTTGGTTAATCAAGATAATAGAATTTTATGTTTAAGTATAAACAAAGGATCTTTAATATGGGATATTCGTTTACCTGCATCATTTATTAAGTCACAAAACTTTTTGGCTTTATCAATTTCTAAAAAGGGTAACCTGTTAGTTCTTAATTCTTCAGGTGATTTATTAAATATATTAATAAAAAAGGGAGTGATAATTTGGTCAATAAAAGTCCTTAGCTCAATGTATTCTCATGATACAGATTTTTTTAGATCATCGGAAATTGTTATATCAGATAATAATATTTTTTTTTCAACTACTGATAATTTATTTTCAGTAAATTTAAACACTGGTGTCGTTAATTGGAAAAAAGAGGTAAATTCTATAAGCACCCCTATTGTTGATGGTAATAATATTTTTGTGATTTCTGAAAATGGTTATTTTATAAATTATGATATATATTCCGGGAAAATATTTTGGTCTACTAATATTTTAAAAGTATTAAAAAGAAAAAAACAAAATACAAAAATAACTGGTTTTGTTTTTGGATCAAATAAAATTTATGCTACTACATCAAATGGTTTTTTAATTATATCCTCTGCATTATCGGGTAAAGTAGAAAGTTTTAAAAAAATAGGTGGCACGATTAATTCAAGTCCAATTATAAGTAATGGAAATTTATATTTTCTAACTAATAACTCTAAGATATATGGAATTAGGTAATATTTTAAGAACCTAATATAAGCGAAGACAAATTATCTTTACTAATATTAATGTCTTTATTATCAACATCAATAGGTTTAACAGGGTAGTCTCCTGTAAAACAGTGATCAGAAAACTCAGGGTATAATTTATTTCTTTTTGCATAACCCATAGATTTGTATAAACCTTCGATGGATAGGAATTTTATTGTTTTTACATTTAAAAATTTTCTTATTTCCTCCAAACTAAATTTTGATGCTAATAGTTCATTTTGATTAGGGGTGTCTACACCATAAAAATCTGGATATTTAATTGGTGGTGAAGCCACTCTAAGATGCACTTCCTTTGCGCCAGATTCGTATAACATTTTAACGATTTTAAGTGATGTGGTGCCTCTAACTAAAGAGTCATCAATTAAGACTATAGATTTATTTTCGATTAAAGTTTTATTAATACTATGTTTTAGCTTTACTCCAAAACTTCTTATTTTTTGGGTTGGTTCAATAAATGTTCTTCCTACGTAATGATTTCTAATTATTCCTAGTTCAATATTACTTTTAACTTGTTCAGCATATCCTATGGCCGCCGGCACACCAGAATCTGGAACTGGAACAATCAAATCACAATCGATATTTGACTCTTTAGCTAATTCAATCCCAAATTTTTTTCTATACTCATATACACTTATTTTATCTATGAGGCTGTCAGGTCTAGCAAAATATATATACTCAAATATACAAGGTCTTTCTTTTACTTTTCTAAATGGTTTTATACTTTCCAACCCATTTTCAGTAATAACCACTATTTCACCATTATTAACTTGTCTCACAAACTTAGCCCCAATTATATCTAAGGCACAAGTTTCCGATGCTAAAACAAAAGAGTTTTTAAGTTTTCCAATTACCAATGGACGAATTCCAAAAGGGTCTCTTATTCCGATCAATTTTTTTTCAGTTAGAATTGTTAATGCATAACCTCCCTCAATTTGAAAAAGAGAGTCTATAATCTTATCAACTATTTTAGCTCTTTTTGATTTAGCTATTAATTGAACAATGGTTTCAGTATCAGATGTTGTTTGAAATATAGAACCTTCTTTAACTAATTTTTTTTTTAAAAATTTTGCATTACTTAGGTTACCATTATGAGCAATAGAAATTCCACCTGTATGTAGATCTGCAAAAAATGGTTGTATATTTTTTATTAAATTATTTCCCATTGTAGAATAACGATTATGTCCAATAGCAGAATTTCCAGGCAATCTTTCTAACACTTTTCCTTTTGTAAAATTATCTCCTACTAAACCAAGTCTTCTTTCTGAATAAAAATTTTTTCCATCAAATGAAACTATTCCACATCCTTCTTGACCCCTATGCTGTAAGGCGTGTAAACCTAATGCAGTTAAAGCAGCGGAATCTTTATTATCAAAAATTCCAAAAACTCCACATTCTTCTTTCAGTCTATCCATTTAAATATTTTCAATTTTTTCTTCTGTTTCTTTATAATAATCTTCACTATTTGGAAACTCTTCTATCAAAAATTCACTTCCCTTATATATTATTTGGAATGAATAAGTATCTTCAGTTTTTATTGGCCATTTTTGAAATGGATAAAACCAATTAAATAAAGAAAAGATACATACACAAACAACGTATCCCTTAAATATACCAAAAACCAAACCAAACGTTTTATCTACACTTCCTAAGCCAGACCAAGTTACTACTTTACTTATTGCTTTTCCAATATTTATTATTATAAAAAGTGAAATTATATATATAAAAATTCCTAGCCCAACATCAGCTACAAATTTTGATTCTATAAAATTTTCTACATAAGGATTTACTTTTGGAACTAGTATTATTGTAATTATCAAAGCAAGAAGCCACTTAGAAAATGATAGCAAACTTCTCATAAAACCAGCTGCTAAACATTGAGCCATAGAATAAGCAACAATCAAAAAAACAATTAGATCAAAAGCTGAAATATTATTTTGTATAAATTCTACCAAATCACTCACTACCAAAAGGTTTTACTATTAAAATTAATTTAGGCAACAGCGTTAAAACTGAGAGCATAGCTAAAAGCATGGCTATACCTGTAAATACTCCAAAATAAATAGTTGGTATAAAATTTGATAAAACCAAAATTGAAAAACCAAAAACTATAGTTATTGAGGTATTTAATATTGCAACACCTACAGTATCATGACATTTTTCAAGAGTTTTGTTATAGTTGTTAATATTTTTAAATTCCTCTTTAAACCTGTAAATATAATGAATGCTGTTATCAACAGCGATACCTATCGTTATCGCAGCAATCGTAATCGTCATCATATCTAACGGTATGCCTAACAATCCAATTATACCCAGTATTAAAAATGCAGCCATGAAATTTGGAACAACCCCGATTAAAGACAATGTTATATTTCTAAATAAGACTAAAAACATTAAAGTTATACCAGCCATAACAACACCAAGAGTTAATATTTGTGATTTAAATAGACTTTGCAAAAGATTATTGAAAAGAATGAGGACACCAGCTAATTTAAATTCGTCCTTATTTAAGCCAAGCTTGTTTTCCAAGTCGTAATTAATTTTTTGAATTAAGTCATTTCTTCTAAGCTCTTCTCTTGAATCTAATATTCTTAAACTAATTCTAGCCTCATCATTTTTTATAGAGATATAAGGATTGATTATTTCTTTTTTAATAGACTCAGGAATTTTTGTGTATAAAACCCCCATTTCTAAGCCTTGTAACTTTTTGCCATCATTTAAATCTTCAGCGACTCTAACCATTGATGCAAAAGATATGACCTTACCAACAGAGTCCAGACTATCTAAGTAATCATGAACTTGAGTAATTTTATCAATTTTATTTCTTGTAAACCAATACTTCTCATCATCTTGGTCATCATCATCCCAACTATCAAAATCATCATCTGCTTTTTCTGTATTTTCTTGTTCAGGAAATTTAATAATTACATCTAGCGGAGTTGTTCCTCCTAATTTGTCATCAATTAGTTTCATCCCTTTATAAATTTCAGTTTTCTTATCGAAATAATTAATAAAACTATTTTCTACTTCCAGTTTTGTAATACCAACTAGGCTCACTAAAATAACTATAACTGCTGATGTAAAAATAGTTTTAGTATTTTTTTGGGACACTCTACTTAAAAATGTAGTAATTTTTGACTTTTCATCATCCCTATAACTTATGTTTTTTTTACTTAAAACATTTAAAATTGCTGGCAACAAAGTGAATGTGATTGATAAAGAAACTAATAGTCCCACAGTCATCATCCACCCAAAATCTATTATAGGTTTGATGCCACTAAAAATAAGTGAAAGAAAGGCACAGATCGTAGTAAGTACAGTATAAAGTATTGGCCAAAACATTTTACCAGCTGTCCATAAAATGGCTTCGTTGTTAGAGCTATTTGGATTTTCTTTTTTAAATTGTAAATAACGAACACTCATATGAATATTCATAGCCATAGTCAAAATTAACATTAAAGCTATAAAGTTTGATGATATAACTGTAACTTTCCAGCCTACCAAGCCCAAAAAACCAACCATAATTAACACTGCAAAAAAACAACTTAAAAGTGGAATAAAAACCCACAATAAACTTCTAAAAACAAACCAAAGTGTACATACAATAAAAATAAATACTCCAGCGCCAAATACTATTATATCATTTTTAATATATGACATCATATCGTCCGCGATCATTGGGATGCCACCCAAGTGAATTTTTGAAGTATCTTTATAATTTTCTATAATTTTTCTAATTTCATTTATATTTTGGTGATTTTTTTCATTATAAGATTTTTTATATTGGTCATATATTTTTAAAAATTCTTTATATTCTTTTTTATCCTGCGAACTTAGTTTACCGCTATCTTTTTTATCTAAATATTCATTTTTTTTTTTTATAAGTTCAGCCAATTTTTGGTCTGTCTTTATATAAACAAGTATGCCGCTTGTATTACCATCATTGCTAATGACAAATTCTTTATAGATTGGGCTATTCATGATCTCATCAAACCCTCTTTCTTTATCAGCATCTTCACTTGATAAAGTCTTAAAATTTTTAATTCTATCGGTTAAGGGATCATCATTATTTTTAAGCAAAGGGACGTCCAAAATGGTTATTACATTATTTGCCCAAGCTAAGTTTGCTAAATCATTTTTTAGATTTGTAAGATTTTTAATTGTATCTGGGTCTAATAAATCTTTATTTGGTGTATAGGTAAGTACTAAAAAATCTTTGGATCCGTATTTGGAGTTTACTTCTCTCAAATATTTTAAATCTGCATCATTTTCTAACAACAGTGTGTCTGACGAGGCATCAAGTTGGAAATTCTTAGAATAGTATCCAAATATTAATAATAGAGAAAAAAGAATTATTAGAGTAATTTTAGGTTTTTCAATTATTAAATTTTTGTATAATTTTACGAACATTGAATAGTTAAAGTTATTTATTATCTAAGTCTTTAAACTTAGTATACATTGCTTCAAATTCAACTTTAACATTTCCAGTAGGACCATGCCTTTGTTTTCCAATCATTATTTCTGCTAAACGAGATATTTCATCCATTTTTTGTTGCCATTCAGCATGTTCTATTGAACCTAAAGTTGGTTCTTTTCTTTCAAGGTAGTAAGCTTCTCTATAAACAAACATTACTACATCAGCATCTTGTTCAATAGATCCCGACTCTCTTAAATCTGCTAGTTGTGGCTTTTTATCATCCCTTTGTTCTACTGCCCTTGAAAGTTGAGATAGGGCTAATACGGGAACATCAAGCTCTTTGGCTAAAGCTTTAAGTCCCTGAGTAATTTCTGATATTTCTTGAACTCTTCCATCATACTTTCCATTTCCTGCTCTCATTAATTGGATGTAATCAACAACGATTAACTCTAAACCAAACAACCTCTTTATTCTTCTAGATCTATTGCTTATAGCCGAAATAGTAATAGCTGGGGTTTCATCTATGTATAAAGGCAAGTCTATAATATTTTTAGATGTTTGGATGAACTGCTCCATTTCCTTCTCTGAAACTTTTCCTCTTCTAATATCATTAGATCTAATTCTAGATTGCTCGGCTAAAATTCTTGTAGAAAGTTGTTCCGATGACATTTCTAATGAAAAGAAGGCTACAGTTGATTTACTTCCTTTTTTTTGAATATTTTTTGCTGCATGGAAAGCTATATTTGTTGCAAGGGCTGTTTTTCCCATTGAAGGTCTTCCTGCTATAATGACCAAATCTTGTTTATGCATACCACCTAATCTAGCATCTAAATCTGTCAAACCTGTTGGAACGCCAACTAAACCATCTTCGTTTCTAAAAGCATTTTTTGCCATCTCAATTGTCTGTTTAAGAGCTTGGGTAAATTTCACAAATGATCTGTTAAAGTTTCCTCTTTCAGCTAAGTCAAATAAAGATTTTTCTGTGTTCTGAATAATTTCACTTCCGGACAATTTAATTTCGTTAGTATTAGAAGCGTCAGTTAAAACTGATTCTGAAATTTTAATTAACTCTCTTCTTAAATAAGTTTCATAAATTATATTAGCGTAATCTATAGCTTGTTTTACAGATGTAGTTGAAAACTTGGTAATTTTTATTAGGTATTCTTGACCTCCAAGTTCTTTTAAACCTTCATTATTTTCAAAAAAATTTTTAAGTGTAATTGGGTTAGCTAGTAGGCCTTTGGATATCAAGGTTTCAATAGTTTCAAATATTTTTACATGAATAGGATCAAAAAATTTGCCTGAATCAATTATTGATGAAATTTCATCATATATCTCATTTGATACTAAAACAGAGCCGATGAGAGCTTGCTCCGCCTCAATATTGCATGGCATTTGTTTTTCAAAATTTGATACTATTTTTAAAGCTTGAGGAGTCATTATTATTAAAAATATATATAATACTATTTAACTAATAAAAAAAACAGCAAAGTTATACACTTAAAATTATTTTCTGTGGAAAAAAATTTATGCTTTGTCTTCTTCTTTTACAACCTCAATATGAATTTTTGATTGTATTTCTGCGTGAAGATTAATTGTAGCTTCGTAAGATCCAATTTTTTTTATTTCTTTATTTAAATCAATTTGAGATGCTTTAATTTTAATATTTTTAGCTTCTTCTATAGCCTTAGTTAATTCTAGAGGTTTTAAAGAACCATATAGTTCACCATTCTCTTTGGCTCTTTTAGAAAATTTGAAAGATGCTTTATTTAGTATATCGTTAATTTTTTTAGCTCCTTTTTTAAGTTCCAAATTTTTTTCATTAAGCTCTGATTTTTTTTTGTTTACAAATTCGATATTTTCTTTAGAGGCCTTTAGAGCTTTACCATACTTAATTAAGAAATTGCGAGCATGACCTCTTCTTACTTTTACAATTTCTCCTATTTGTCCTAAATTTTTAATATTTTCTAATAGTACTACTTCCATAATAATATTTATATTAAAGCTAATAACCTAGCTCTTTTTATTGCTTTAGAAAGTTCCTTTTGTTTTTTTAAAGAAACATTAGTTATTCTTGATGGTAATATTCTTCCACTTTCAGAAATATACTTTCTTAATAATTTTATATTCTTATAATCAATTACAGGTGCATTTTTACCTGATAAAGGACACGGTTTAAAAAATTTAATTCCAGGTTTTTGAAATAAACTCAATTTTGAAAAGGATGATCCTCTTTTTTTATTATCTTTTTTTTTATTTCTTCTTTTCATTGAAAATTTTCTTTATTCCTTTTTCTCAAAAAAATTTGTTTCTAGGTCTAGTTTTTTTACTTTGACTGTTAAGTATCTAATTAACATTTCATCAATATTTTCTGCTTTCTCAAGTTCTTGTATTGTTTTTCCTGAGCCTTCAAATTTGATATGGAGGTAATAGCCTTTTTTATTATTTTTTATGCTATGAGATAAAGTTTTTAAACCCCATTCTTCTAGTTTAATTACTTTTCCTAAATTTTCATTGATTATATTTTTATATTTATCAATTAAATTTTTGCTTTGGGATTCAGATATATCTTGTCTTATTATTAACGTATGTTCGTAACTATTCATTTCTTTTTCCTTGGTTAATTCGATATTACTTTCGAAAAATCCACCTTTTTTTAGGTAGAGGCCTGTGTTTTATACTATTAAAATTTTTAATATACAACCAATAAAATATAACTATATTATATTTTATTATCACATGCGCGCAGTTCTATTTCCAGGTCAAGGTTCTCAATATGTCGGGATGGGGGCGGACTTTTACAAAAAATTTGATTTAGTTAAAAAAACTTTTGATACTGTAGACAAAACTTTAGGTTTCTCTCTTTCTAAATTAATATTAGAAGGTCCTGAAGACAAGCTTAAACTAACACAAAATACACAGCCAGCAATAATGACGATCGGAGTCTCTATATTTAATGTACTGAATAATGAGTTTAATTTTAATTTAAAAAATTCTAAATTTTTTGCTGGACATTCTTTAGGAGAGTATACAGCATTAGTTTGCTCAGGATCATTAAGTCTAGAGCAAGCAGCATACCTTTTGTTCGAAAGAGGTAAGGCTATGCAGGAAGCTGTACCTTATGGGCATGGTGCTATGACGGCTGTCCTGGGAATGAGTATTGAAGAAGTCCAAAGTGAAATTGACTTAATAAAAGATAAAAAAATTTGTGAAATAGCTAACGATAACAGCAATGCCCAAATTGTTGTAAGTGGCAATAAATTAGATATAGAGAACCTCAATAAAAATTTAAAAGCAAAGAGAAAAAAAAGTATAATCTTGCCAGTAAGCGCACCATTTCATTGCTCTTTAATGTTAAAAGCTAAAGAAAAAATGCAGGAAAAAATAAATAATACTAAATTTTTAAAACCAGAACCTTCTATTATTAGTAATGTTACAGCACAAATGGAAAATGATATAAACAAAATTAAGCCACTATTAATTGATCAAATTACTTCAAGAGTCAGATGGAGAGAAAGTGTGAATTATATGGTAAAACAAGGTGTTTCAGAATTTTTAGAAATTGGTCCTGGTAAAGTGCTTTCCGGTCTAGTAAAAAAAATAAATAATGAAGTAAAAATATTAAATATTAATTCATTGGAAGATATTAAATAATGATAGATTTTAAAAATAAAAAAATTTTAATTACAGGAGCTAGTGGAGGCATAGGTAATTCACTAGTTAAAAAATTTATTTCACTTGGTGGTAATGTTTTAGGCAGTGGAACAAAAGTAGAAAAATTAGACTCTTTAAAAAAACAATATCCAAGTATTAAAATTAAAAAATTTGATATCAATGAACATTCTAGAATTGAAGAATTCATCGAAGATGTTTCTTTAGAATTGGGAGGTTTAGATATTTTAATTAATAATGCTGGAAGAAATATAGATAATTTATCTTTAAGAATGAAAGATGATGAATGGAAAAAAGTAATTGATGTTAATTTAACTTCAACATTTTTATTAACAAAATATTCTATAAAAAAAATGCTTAAAAATAAATTTGGTAGAGTTGTGAATATCACTTCTGTTGTAGGCCATACTGGAAATTTGGGCCAATCAAATTATGCAGCTTCAAAAGCTGGTATTATTGGAATGTCCAAAAGTCTAGCTATAGAGTACGCAAAAAAAAATATAACCATAAATTGCGTTTCCCCTGGATTTATAGTTTCAGACATGACGATGAATATTGCGGAAAAGGTAAAGCTTTATTTAACATCAAGGATACCCATGGGTAGACTTGGGTCAGGAGAAGATGTTTCAAATTGTGTAGCTTTTTTATCTTCAGATCAGGCTTCATATGTTACTGGAGAAACCATTCATGTTAATGGTGGCATGTATATGTCTTGACAAATGTCATTAATAATTTATTAAGAACTAATAACATTAAATTTAGGGTTTAAAATGACAAAAGATATTTCAAGCAAAGTAAAAAAGATGATCAGCGATCATTTAGGTGTTGACGAAGCAAAGGTTGTAGAAGAGGCAAATTTCATCGATGATCTTGGAGCTGACAGTTTAGACACAGTTGAACTAGTAATGGCTTTCGAAGAAGAGTTTGGATCAGAGATATCTGATAGTGAAGCAGAAAAAATTCTTACCGTCGGAGATGCTATAAAATTTATTGAAAGCAAATCAAGTTAAAATACAAGTTGCCATTAAATAAATATTAGTCAAAAAATTAACTATGACTGCCAGCAAAAGCGGTACAATTTTCGTTTTATCGTCACCGTCAGGTGCAGGTAAGACTACTTTGACCAAAAAACTTGAAAAAAATAATACAAATTTCGTTATATCTATTTCACATACAACAAGAAAAGCTAGACCAGGCGAGGTAAATGGTAAAGATTATTATTTTGTAAATGAACAAGAATTTAATTCTTTAGTTGAAAATAATAATTTTTATGAGTTTGCAAAAATATTTGGCAACTATTATGGAACTTTAAAAAAACCTGTAATAAAACATTTATCAGAAGGCAAGGACGTACTGTTTGATATTGATTGGCAAGGAACACAGCAACTAAAAAAAATTTCAAATTTATCTTTGGTTACGTTTTTTATAGTTCCTCCGAATATAGAGGTTTTAAAAAAAAGATTGCTAAATAGGCACAAAGGACAGGAAAGTTTAATCAAACCTCGTATGATGAAATTTCATGAAGAGCTTTCACACTGGAAAGAATATGATTATGTTGTAGTTAATGATGATTTAGAAATTTGCTATACAAAAATATTAAAGATAATTACAAACACAAAAAATGGAATAAATGAAAAGCAAGATTTATCAGTAATTGAAAAAAAAGTAAAAGAATTATTCAGTTAATTGTTCATATTTAACTGCAATCTTATAAAAAATTTCACTAGCAAGTTCACCAGGTCTTTTTTTCAGATCTAAGTCTAATTCTTCTGCTACAGAATAACTATTTTTAAATAACTTTTTAAAATTTTTGTTAATCATTTTTCTTCTATTTGAAAAAAGAATTCTAGTAACTATTTCTAAATTTTCTGGATTTTTTATTTTGTATATATTTGATTTTGGTTTGAAAGAAAGCAAGGTTGAATTTACCTTAGGAGATGGCGAAAAACAATTTTTTGATATTTCAAAATGTTTTGTAACATCTAATCTCCAATTAGATATAACTGACAATCTACCAAACTGTTTTGTATTATGCTTTGCTATTATTCTATCAGCTACTTCTTTTTGAAACATAAAAATTAAGCTTTCATACCACGGCGGCCATTTTTTTATTAAAATAAGTGAAGTTAGTACTTTTGTAGAAATATTGTAGGGTAAATTACCAAAAACTATTATGTTATTATCTACGTTATTATAGTTAATTTCATTTAAAATATCTTGATTGATCACTTTTATATTTTTTAAATGGGCAAATTGTTTTTTTAAAAATATTGATAATTTTTTATCTTTTTCAATCAAAATTAGTTTTTTAGGATTTAGACCAAGAATTTTTTTTGTCAGACTTCCATATCCCGGTCCTATTTCTACAATAGTACTATTTTTTTTAATTTTTTTAACATTAACAATTTTATTTATTATATTTTGATCGATCAAAAAATTTTGTCCGAGGCTTTTTTTTGGAGCTAAAAAAAAATCTCATTTACTACTTTATATTATTAAAAAATGTAATAGATTTAATTAAACTTAATGGGTTAGCAATTTTTTTACCTAATATATTTTTAGCAACGCCATGATCTGGTGATATTCTTATATATGGCAAACCTAGAGTAATATTAATTGCATCGTAATTAAATAAAGCTTTAAAAGGAGTTAAAACTTGGTCATGGTACAAGCCAACCATCACATCGATTTTGTTTTTTTTATGAAGCATAAAACTTGTATCAGGTGAAAGGGGACCTTGTATTTTTATTTTTAAATTTTTTGCTTTTTTGATTGCTGGAGAAATTATCGTTTTTTCTTCATGATTCTTTTGAGGTGAAAAATTGTGAGGGTTTAAACCCAAAATAGCAATCTTTGGATTTTTTTTAAAAATTTTTTTGTAAAATAGGTTAATAGTTTTAATTTTTTTATGGATTTTTATTTTCTTAATTTCGTAGCTAATCTTTTTTAAGGGAATGTGAGTTGTTAATGGTACAACAGATAATTTTTTGTTATATAACAGCATAACTTCACTTCCATAAGAATTATTTTTTTTTGATAAAAACTCAGTAACACCTTGATATTTATTTTTAAATAAACTTTCTTTTGCAATAGGACAGTTTATAAATCCAATAATTTTGCGATCTTTATATAAACTTATAGCTATATTAAAACTTTTCAAAATATAGCTGTTTGATTTATTTGATATTTTTTGAAAAGCCTTAGCTTGATTATATTCAACGTTTAGAACTGGAATGGCATTTCCAACTAAATCTTTATAAGTAAAGTTTTTTTTAATTTCTTTAATCTTAATATTATATTTTAATTTTTTTTTTTGAAGTTCCAACAAATCTATACTTCCAATAATAAAAAAAGGTTTATGAGCGAAACTTTTTCGCAACTTCCAACTTTTAAATATTATCTCTGACGATATACTATTTGGTTCACCTGCAATTATTGCAATAGATTTATTCATTTATTAGATAGTTTATTGTAATTGTTCTTCGTAAATTATCATAGTGTGATAATGAATACATATTTAGAATTTTTGATTTTTCTGCTGAAATAAGTTGATTTTTAACTTCTACTAAATTTTTATTTTTTTTTGTTTTTCTTTTATCCCTAACTTTAAAAATTACTATTCCCTCTGGCAGGATTACCGGTTCTGAAATTTCTCCAACGGGAGTATTTATTATTTTTGATTTAAAATTATCTGTTATTAAGTTTTCATTAATCCATCCTAAGTTTCCACCTTTTAAAGATGTCTCGGATATACTAAAATTTATTGCCACTTTTTCAAAGCCGTCAACAGCAATTTTTTCTTTTATTTTTTGGATCTCATTATCCACTTGGTCAATAGGTACTGACTCTAATATTATTTCAGAAATTAAATACTCATCAATATCTTCTTTTTGCTGAAAAGATTTTAACTGCTCATTTATTTCTTCTTGATTAACAAACAATCTGTCTTTATATATTTCAAATATCAAACTATTCCACAAAACTTCTGTTTTAACTTGCTCTCTAACAACTGAAAAATCTAAATCATTAGTAATAAATGTATTTCTTAACGTATCTAGATCCATATTCACATTAACTGCCAAATTATTTAACTCAATATTTAAATCATCATTACTAAATTTTAAATTATCGTATTTTTCAATTTCAATCATTTTTATATTTCTTTTAATAATTGATTTAATAGCTGCAGACTGCAATTCTTCTCTTCTATCTTCGGTAAAGCTTTGGCCACTTAAAATCAAAATCGTTTTTACCTCGTTAATAATATCTAATTGGGTTATGGCTTTATCTCCAACGGTAGCAAACAATGTAGCCTTCATTGCAGAAGCAATTTCTGCATAATAAATAAAAAACACAAAAATTGATAAAATTATTTTCTTACTTTTCATTTTAGTGGTGTTCTAACACTTGTAAATGGCACAAAAGTAATTTTAAACATTATAGAATCTTTTTGTTCTACATCACTATCTTTATAAAACTCTCTCCTAAAAACAAGTCCTGCAGTCAAACAATCATTGTTGTATTGATAACTGATATCATAGAACTCTGTACTTTCAGTTTTAAAATTTTTCTTTGTTTCAAAACTTAATTTATTATTATCTGTGAAATTTAAACTTAATCCGCTATTTACATAATTTTCCCTACCAACATGATTTTGTTCTTCTAAATAGTTTAAGTTAAAGGCAACTTTTCCAAAATTTAATGTAGTAGAAACTTCGTTATAATTTAAATCATTATAGTTATGATCTAATGAAAATTTATAATCAATTTGCCCTATTTCTGAAAAATTATAATTTATTTCTCCAACTAAATCAGACATTCTTTGATCCAAAGAACTCTGAGAAGGAATATCCCTATTTTTTTCTGCATTGAAAATTTGTCCCATAGATATAGATAATTTTTGCTTATCACCCGTTTTTTTATCTTTTTCATTTATTTTATAATCAAAACCTAAAATAGCACTCAATCCTCTTTCAACTTCTGATGTCTTATTAGCACTATATAAATTGGAGTAATTAAGAGTTAAAGTTTCTGAGTTTATGTCTCTCATATGAAATGGAGCATATCTAATCATAAAATTTGGTGAGAATAATTTTGTTATATCTGTTTCAATTTTTTGCATGGGCAAAGAACTTTTAAAGCTTATAGAGCTACTTAATTCATTTATAGTTCCATCATTTTTATAATCTGTTGTATTTTTTGCATCGTAGTTTCTATTTTGTATTAATCCCTCAAAACTATTTACAAACCCCTTTGAAGTAATGGCGCTATTTGAGTTCCATATTATTTCATTTGTTAAAGATGTTAAGTGATTATTAACATCATAATTTTTATAAAGTGCATTTGATTTTAAATTAAAGGTACCCAAACTTTCACTAAAAATAGATTTACCAATTAGTATATTTGGCAAAATATATTCATATCTATCATTTGCTTTTTTTCTTAAATTCTCATAAACAGAAGCGGAGAAGTTTAAATACATATCATTTTTACTAAAATTATAATTAATTTCGTTTTTTAAATCTGTATCAGTTGAGTCAACAAGAGCAGTATTTATATCGTGCACCCTAAAATAAGTGTCATTTGATGTTCTTTGCACTTTAAAATTTAAATTGCTTTCGTATTCTTTTCCCTCTCCCAAATCAATATTTAGATTGGCAAAAACATGATTTCTAGAACCATCAGTTTTTGTTTCGGAGGTTTGTTTATAACCTTGGTTATAACTGGTATCTATCGTTAAATAAGCATTTCTAAATGCTTGCCTGTATTCATTTAAAAATAACATATTTTCATTAGCGTAAACTTTAGGGGCAAAAGTAAGATCTTTATCAATACCTATGGCCCAAAAATAAGGCAAAGCAAAACCAGTTCCTGTAGTTGTGGTATCAGTAAAAAAAGGATTTAAAAATCCAGATTGTCTTTTGACTGTAGGATCTGGGTGAAAAAATCTAGGAAAATAAAAAACTGGCACATCATAAACTCTTAACACAGCATTTTCGTAATATATTGTTTTTTTAATTTTATCATGGCTAATTTTTTTAGCCTTCAATGACCACGGCGGACATTTGCCTTTTCTTTTTTTACATACGGTGAATACACCCTTAGATAAGTCAGATCTATTTTCGGACATAAAAATATTGTTAGCAACAAAACGTGGATCATTTTCCTTACTAAGCCCAAAATTTTGTTGATTCAATAAAGCACTTACATCTGATCCAATCATTTCCTTTTTTTTTGTATCAATATGAAGTTCTTTAAAAAAATATATATTTTTATCTTTGTCTTCTATTTTTATTTTTCCTACTGATGAAAAAAGGTTTTTTTCTATATGAAACTCAAACATTTCAACTTCTATTAAATTATTATCTGGGTCAGTTAATGTAGAATTTTGATCAGAACTTATTATTTTTTTCAAGTTATCATATAATATTTTATTTGAAATAAGTTTATATCCATCTGTTTGGAAAAATTCAGAATTTTTATAAGACAAAATTATCTCTTTTTCTTTATCGTACGTAGCCTTTTCAGTTATTAATATATTTCCTTCTTTATCAGTGATTTTTACTGAACCTTCAGCGATCAAAAATTCTGTTGATTTTTTATAAGTTATTTTGTCTGCATTAATAATTTTTCCTTGAGAGTCTACTGCTTTAACTTCACCTTCTCCTATTACAATATTTTTTTTTTATCAACAGTAATTTCTATTGCGGATATATTAAATTCATCACTATAAACATTTTGATTTAGAAAAAAGACTTTTATTATAATTAATAGCAATAATTTAACTTTATTTTTGATTTGCATGTATTAACCCCACTGAGCCAAAAATAAAAATAATAACAATAGGCATCCAAACAGAAACTTCCACAGGCAATTTTTCAGTTTTGCCTAAAGCTGCCGAAAAATCATTGAAATAAAATATAATTACGGTCGTAATTATAGCAATAAATATGTAGGTCAAGTTGTTGTCCTTAAAATTCATACCTAAAGTAAAAACACCACTTAGTAATAGCATACTTAAAAGAAAGAATGGAAAAGCCAAAGATCTTTGAAATTTTGCCTCTACTTCTCTTGGTGAATAGCCTCTTTTTTCTAACAGTTCAATTTCAGTCTGCAGACTCCAAAATGAAATTGTATCAAGGTTACTATATAAACTTCGAATTTTTTTAATATCGTACATACTAATATATGAAAGGTTTTCAATATTCTCAGATAAAACCGCACCTTCATTATCAATTATACTAACTTTATTTAATTTCCAATTTAGTGTTTTGATATCTGCAGAGTCTGCTTCAATTCGTCTAACAAAATCATTATTTTTATCAAATTCATAAATAGTAACATCTAGAAGTTTGTCATTTTTTAAATTCGAAGATCGGATAATATTATTTTTTGTCAAATCTTTTTCTTTAATCCATATACCATTTACAGTAACCGCAGCTAAATATTCCTGATCTTTTTCATAAACACCTTTTATACCTTCATATTTTTTTACCAAAACTGAAGTAATTGGATTAACTGTTGTTACAAAAAATATGCCTAAAATTATCGATACTACGCTTGGTACAACTATTACAGAAAAATTAGATAGTCCCGAAACTTTCATGGCAATTATTTCATCTGTTTTTTTAATTTTAAGGAAAAACCAAATACCAGAAAATAAAATAACAAAAGGAAACATATTATAAAATAAGCTGGGTACAAATAATAATGAAAGAAAAATAGGAATATTTATACCAATGTCGTAATCTTTAAAAAAATTAATTTCTTCGAAAAGATTCAATATGAAAGCTAAACAGAAAAAGGAAAAGCTAATATTAATAACAACTTTAAAAAATTCTAAAGCAAGGTATTTATTTATTACAAAAGATCTAATCATATCATTAATTCAAATTTTCATATTTAAATGTTTTTATTAAAAAAAGGTAAACTAAAGGAGGCAATACAAAAGGTATAAAATAATATACCAAGGTATTATTAAATGATGTACCAGAATATCTTACAGCTATTTCAGAAAATATAAGTATTATAAAGCCTATAGAAAAGTATATATATTTTTGAAAATCAGAAAATTTTTTCTCTTTTCTGCCTGAAAGTAGAAAACAAATTATCATACCAATTAAAGGTATGAAAGTAGGAATCCCTAACCTTTTATTTATTTCAATTTTGAAATTTTTATCTTCATCTCTGTGAGAGCAATTGTCATTTTTTAATAAACAATTTATAATATTTATCGTAGAAGTCTCTTGTATTTTTATTTCAGAAATACTTTTAGTTGTGAGACCAGAAAGATTTAAAGTTGTTTTTTTAAATGCCACAACACTAACTTCATTATTTTTTTCTGTTTTTTGAATATTGCCATCAAATAAAATAAGTTTTTTTTCATTAGACAATATATAACCTGACTTTGCAAAAATTGTTGAAGAACCAGTCGATACTTGTGTTAAGATTTTACCATCATCTCTTATAAAAATATTTTTATAAGTGCCATCAATATCTTTTTCTTCAACAAATACTGTTAAACCTTCAACTGTATCATTAAACTGTTTTACTTTAAGCAAAGACGGAATAAATTGTAATTCTGAATTTTTGATTACGTTTCTCGAAATATTCAAAGTGTAAGGATTTACAAATAAAGATAAAACTAACTGCAAAAACATTATTATTAAGGAAATTCTAAATATAAGGTTAACTATGTGAATTTTGTTTAAACCCGAAGTCCATAAAATTATTAATTCATTATCTTTTTCTAATTTTAAAATTGTTAAAATTAAGGATGATAAAAAAGCAAAAGGTATTAGTTTAGTAAATATTTTAGGTATAGTTAGTATAGAGTACCAAATGTATGTTCTAAAGGCATGACCATCATCGGTTACTAGATCTAGAAAATTTACAGCCTGAATCGTCCAAATAACAGCAACTAAGGCAAAAAGCACAATCACAAAATAGTGGATAAATTCATTAAAAAAATATGTGTAAATTCTCTTTTTCATTATCATTATTTGTAATATATAGTTAATAAAACAACTTCGATTAGAATTCAATTTTTACGTTAAAGGATTAAAATGTTGAGATTTACGACTAGTTTAAACGCAGATAGTGAGGCATTTGCTGTATTTGTAAGCGATAAATTTGAATACAGCAACAAGTCAGACACTTTGAAAAACAGTGTTGAACAAAGAATCAGATCTAATTTGAATGTACTAAAAACTAAAAAAAGAGAAGAAGAAATAAGTTCTTTTGATATTTCAGACCACCAAAAATGTTTTGTTATCAAAGTAAAAAGTAAATACGAAAATTACTATCCTCAAGAAACTGGTGGAGCTTTTTATTCATATTTAAAAAAATTTAGACATATTAAAAAAATTGATCTTTGTGCAGATACTTTAAATTTTGAAAAAGAAAAAGTAGTTAATTTTTTTTCAGAATTTTTATTAGGTTTTAATTTGAAAAGCTATGTATTTGGAAAATACAAAACTTTAAAAAAAGAAAAAGAAAAAGTAGATAACAAAATTGATTTTAATATTGTTTCATCTCTTAAAAACAAAATAGAAAAAAAATACACTCACTTAGATGCAATAAAACAAGGTGTTTTTTTCACAAGAGATTTAGTATCTGAGCCTGGGAACATTTTACATCCTGACGAATATGTTAAGAGACTAATTAAATTAAAAAAAATTGGCCTTAAAGTAGTAGTATATGATGAAAAAAAATTAAAAAAATTAGGATGTAATGCTTTACTAGGTGTAGGACAAGGAAGTATAAGAGGATCTTATTTGGTAACTATTGAATGGCAAGGAAAAAAAACAAAATCTAAACCTTTAGCATTTGTTGGAAAAGGTGTTTGCTTTGACACAGGTGGAATTTCTTTAAAGCCTGCTAAATTCATGGAAGATATGACATATGATATGGCAGGATCTGCCGTAGTGGCAGGTCTAATGAAAAATTTTGCTCTAAGGAAAGCAAAAATAAACGCAATTGGAGTAGTTGGACTTGTTGAAAATATGCCAGGCGGCAATGCGCAAAGACCTGGTGATATAGTGAAATCTTATAGTGGTAAGACTATAGAAGTGTTAAATACTGATGCAGAAGGAAGATTAGTATTAGCTGATGCTATAACTTTTACAGAGAAAAAATTCAAACCTAATCTTATTGTAGATTTAGCGACATTAACAGGAGCAATAATTGTTTCTTTAGGATCAGAATATGCAGGACTTTTTTCGAACGATGATAAACTATCAAAACAGATTTTTGATGCTGGAGAAAAGGTTGATGAAAAAGTATGGAGATTACCACTACATAAAAACTATGACAAACTTATGGACTCTAAAAATGCGGATATGCAAAATATAAATTATGTTGGAGGCGCAGGATCAACTACAGCAGCACAATTTTTACAAAGATTTATTATAAACAAAACACCTTGGGCTCATCTTGATATAGCTGGAATGGCTTTTTCAAAATATGGAGGAGCTTTAAATCCAGGAGGAGCAACGGGGTATGGAGTAAGACTATTAAATAAATTTGTTGAAGAAAATTATGAGTAGTATAGAGGAAACACTTTCGATTATTAAGCCTGATGCTATTGAAAGAAATTTAGAAGAAAAAATAAAAAATTTTTTTATAAAAAATAATTTAAAAATACTTAAAAGTAAAAAAGTAAAAATTACCAAAGATGAAGCTTCAGAATTCTATAAAGTACACCAGACCAAACCTTTTTTTAATGATCTGTGTGAATATTTATCATCAGGTCCGATAGTTGTAATGGTTTTGGCTGGAGATAATGCAGTATTGAAAAATCGTGAATTAATGGGAGCTACTGACCCCAAAAAGGCAGAAGAGGGAACTTTAAGAAAAATGTATGGCATTTCAATAGATAAAAATTCTGTTCATGGTTCAGATAGCGTTGAAAATGCTAAAATAGAAATAGATTTTTTTTTTAAATAATTATTTAAATATTGATATTATTGATTGAGGATAAAGTTTATGCTCCTGTTTAAGAATTTTTTCCTGCAATGATTTTTTTGTTTCATTTTTATCAATAGAAACTTTTTTTTGTAAAATAATTTTACCAGAATCTAACTTAGAATTTACAAAATGGACCGTGCAACCAGAATATTTATCTTTAGTATTGAGAACTCTTTTATGTGTATTTAAACCTTTAAACTTTGGCAATAGTGAAGGGTGTATATTTATTATTCTATTTCTAAAACTATTAATAAAATTGTTAGAAAGAATTTTCATAAATCCAGCTAAACAAATAAATTTAATTTTTCTCTTTTTTATTTCTTTTAAACAGTTTCTTTCAAAATTTTTTTGATTAGATGAAGAAAAAAACTTAAAAGGTATACCGTATTTATTAGCATATATGAGACCTTTAGCTTTAATATTATTAGAAATTACCAATTCAATTTTTATTGGAAAATTATAGTCACGGCTATATTTTAGTATAGATAAAAAATTAGAACCTCTTCCAGATATAAATACACAAGTTTTAATTTTATTTACCATTTAAGTTTTCCTGATAATTTAAAATTAGGTATATCTTTCGAAACATAACCGATTTCATATGGCTGATATTTTTTTGAAAAGAATTTTTTTATATATTTTATATTTTTCTTATTTGTCAATAAACAAAATCCAATCCCACAATTAAATGTTCTAATCATTTCCGATTCACTTATATTATTTCTTTTTAACCATTTAAAAATCGATTTAATTCTGATTTTAGATAAATTAATATTTAAACAAAAATTTTTTGGAATAATTCTTCCTAAATTTTCTAATAAACCTCCGCCTGTTATATTAGCGCAACCGTTGATTAAATTTCTATCAGAAAGTTTATTAACTTCTTTAACATAAATTTTTGTAGGTTTAATTAATTCATCTTTAATTTTTTTTAAAAGTTTATTTGTTTTCTTTTTTTTTAAAATATGCCTCACAAGCGAAAAACCATTTGAGTGCAAACCGGATGAAGGAATCGCTAAAATGATATCATTTTTTTTTATTTTATTTTTTATTAATAGTTTTTTCTTTTCAACGACCCCAACCGCAAATCCCGCTAAATCAAATTTATTTTTTTCATAAGTTCCTGGCATTTCTGCAGTCTCTCCACCAATCAGAGCGCAACCTGCTAGTTTGCATCCTTTAACAATACCATCTAAAATTTTTTTAACTTTATTTATTTTAATTTTATTTACAGCTATATAATCTAAGAAAAAAATAGGTTTAGCGCCCTGTACAATCAAATCATTTACACACATTGCTACTAAATCAATCCCAATCGTATCAAATTTTTTTATTTCATTAGCTATTTCTATTTTGGTTCCAACTCCGTCTGTAGAAGATACAATTATTGGTTCTTTCATTTTTAAAGTATTCAAATCAAACATAGAGCCAAAACTGCCAATATTTTTAGCTGATTTCATCTCAGTGTTTCTTTTGTAAGTTTTTCTTGATATTTTCGATATGTAATTTACTAATTTATTAGCAGTTGCCATATTAACACCGCTTTTTTTATAAGTATTATAGGTTTTTTTCATGATTTTATTAACTAAAGCAAAAGAATATATTTTTATTATTTTAACAGTAACTATACTTTTATTTGCTACATATTCAAAAACATATTCAGAAGAAAATGTTTTTGTTGTTGATAACATCAAAGTACAAGGAGCTGTAGATTTAAATTTTTCTAGAGATAAATATATAAATAAAGCATTCATCGACTCATTTGAAATACTTAAATCAAGAATTTTGTTATCAAGAGATTTAAATAAAATCAAAAGTATTAAGCTTAATAAAATAAAAACTCTAATCGAAAGCTTTCAGATTAACGAAGAAAGTTATCGAAATAACGTTTATAACGGGAGTTTTAAAGTATTTTATAATAATAATAGAACAAAGAAATTTTTGAGGGAAAAAAATATTTCTTTTTCACAACCAAAAAATATATCTGCTGTTTTTTACCCTATCTTTTTTGTTAATGGCAATATGCAAAATTTTAGTGAAAATTATTTTTATAATCAATGGTCTGAAATTAAAATTAAGAATGAACTAATTAATTATATACTTCCATTAGAAGATTTAGAAGATATTTTAAAAATTAAGGAAATGAAGGATAACATTGAAAACCTTAATGTAGATGATTTAGTTAACAAGTATGACATTAAAAATTACGTCTTTACATTGATGGATTATCAAAAAGGTAAATTAAATATATATTTAAATACAAATTTTAATAACAATAAAATGGCAAAAAACTTTTCTTATAATATAGAAAATATTAACAAAGAATCAAATCTTGAACCAATATTAAAAGATTTAAAAGTTCAAATTACTGATCTTTGGAAATTAGAAAATATTATTAATTTTTCTTTACCTTTAAATTTAATAATTAAGTTTGAACATAAAAATATAAATAATTTAGATCATTTAAAGAGAGCTTTAAACAAGGTTAGTATTATAGATAGCTTTTCTCTTCAGGAATTAGATATCACTAATTCTTATTTTAAAATAAAATACTATGGAGATCCTAAAAGGTTAAAAAAAGAGTTGTTTATTCTTGGATATAGACTAGAGAATGACGGAAGGAATTGGAGATTATACGCAAATGGTTGACCAACTAATATTAAATTTTCCTTCCAACAAAGTATATCTAAATGAAGACTTTTATGTTTCTACAAGCAATAAAGAAGCATATGACCTTATCAATAATTGGCCAAGGTGGATTAAAAAAACTGTAAACCTATATGGACCAAGTGGATCAGGAAAAACTCATTTGGCAGCACTTTTACAAAACAAAACATCAAATTTAAAAATAGAAACAGCTGAATTAAATGAAAAAATTTTATATTCTTTTAAAACGAAAGAAATTTTAATAATTGAAAATTTTATGGAAAATATTAAAGAAGACTTGCTCTTTTCCCTTTGGAATCTTGCGTTGCAAGATAATAAATATATTTTAATTACTTCAACAAAACCTATTACTCAATATAAATTTAAACTGCCAGATTTAAAATCTAGAATTAATAGTTGTATAAATGTTGGTATTAAACTTCCCAATGATGATTTAATCAGCGTTATACTTGCAAAAAACTTTTCAGACAGACAAATGAGTGTTGAAAAAAAACATATTGACTACATTATAAAAAGAATAGATAGATCTTATGAAAAAATATCGCAATTTATTTCAAATTTAGACAAATATTCTTTAAAAAAGGGCAGTTCATTAGGCTTAAAATTAATTAAAGATGTATTAAAAATGATATAAATTTTAAAAAATAGAGAATCAAATTGCATAAATATAGAACTCATAATTGTTCAGAACTGACCATAAGTCATGCTGGAAAAAAAGTTAAACTTTCTGGATGGATACATAGAAAAAGAGATCATGGAAATCTTCTTTTCTTTGATATTAGAGATCATTATGGTTTGACACAGTGTGTTACAGAAAATAGTAGTGACTTTTTTAAAGAAGTAGAAAAAATAAAACCCGAGTCTGTTGTTAGAGTTACTGGAGAGGTAGTTAAAAGATCATCAGAGACAATTAACAAGGATTTACCTACTGGCGAAATAGAAATAAAAATTTTAACTTTTGAAATACTTTCCGTTTCAAAAGATTTACCAATGCCAGTATTTGGTGAACAAGATTATCCTGAAGAAACAAGATTAAAATATAGATTTTTAGATTTAAGAAGAAAAGAAATGCATGACAATATTATTCTTAGATCTAAAATAATTTCTTCTATAAGAGAAAAAATGATTAAAAAAAATTTTATTGAATTTCAAACACCTATTTTAACAGCTTCAAGTCCGGAAGGAGCTAGAGATTTTCTTGTTCCGAGCAGAATGCATCCTGGAAAATTTTATGCATTACCACAAGCTCCACAACAATTTAAACAAATGGTAATGATTTCAGGTTTCGATAAATATTTTCAAATAGCACCTTGCTTCAGAGATGAAGATGGCAGAGCAGATAGGAGCCCAGGGGAGCATTATCAATTAGATATTGAAATGTCTTTTGTAGAACAAGAAGATATTTTAAAAACAGTTGAACCTATTTTTTTTGAGATTTTTTCTGAATTTACCAAAAATAAAAAAATTTCTAAAACACCTTTTAAAAGGATAAAATATAATGATGCAATGCTTAAATATGGCACTGACAAACCTGACTTAAGAAATCCATTAGAAATTTGTGACGTTACTGAAATTATTAAAGACAAAGATGTTAAATTAGATATTTTTAAAAAATTAATAGATAAAGGAGCTGTTGTTAGGGCAATTCCCGCACCAAACACTTCCTCTAAACCAAGAAGTTTTTTTGATAATTTCAATAATTGGGCAAAAGAAGAAGGTGGAAAGGGCTTAGGTTATCTAACGTTTGATAAGGAAAAAGGAAAAATTATTGCAAAAGGACCAATCGCAAAATTTTTTTCTGAAAATGCTATAAACAAAATATTAAAATTATGTAAATTAAAAGAAAATGATGCTGTCTTTTTTTCTTGTGATAGAAAAAATGAAGCTGAAAAAATATCAGGCTTAGCAAGACAGAAATTAGGAAATGAGCTAGGTTTGATAGATGAAAGCAAATTTGAATTTTGCTGGATAGTTGATTTTCCAATGTATCATTTTGATGAAGAGAAAAAAAAGATTGATTTTAGTCACAACCCATTTTCAATGCCACAAGTAGATCCTAATGATTTTGACAAACTGGATCCTTTATCTATAGTCGCTTATCAATACGATCTAGTTTGTAATGGATATGAAATTTCATCAGGAGCTATAAGAAATCATCTACCTGATTTGATGTATAAAGTTTTTTTAAAGGTAGGATACTCTAAAGATGATGTAAATTCTAAATTTGAAGGAATGATAAAAGCACTCTCATATGGAGCTCCACCGCATGGTGGTATGGCACCTGGTATCGATCGAATAGTCATGCTTATTGCAAATAAATTAAATATAAGAGAAGTAACCTTATTTCCAATGAATCAAAATGCACAAGACTTACTAATGGGAGCGCCGTCAAAAGCAAGTGACCATCAATTAAACGAATTAAGTATTAAAGTTATAGATAAGAAAAAATAAGCTTACTTTTTACTTTTCAGATTAATTCTCACGTTACTAAGATCTACAAGTTTTTCTTTATAGCTACTTCTCACAAAACCTTTGCTTGTTATATCTTTAACTAGTTTTAAAAACGTATCTTCTTCACTTTCGCTGGCAATTTTATCACTAACATTTTTATTAATTAGAGGTGTATGCGCTAAATCTTCACGATCTAGATAAGAAATAGCTAGTTCTCTAAAGATATAATCTAATATAGAAGAGGCGCTCAATATTCTGTCATTTCCTTTAACTTCTCCAGAAGGTTCAAATTTGGTTTTAATAAAAGCATCTACAAATTCCTCTAAGGGCACTCCGTATTGAAGTCCTAAAGAAATAGCTATAGCAAAATTATTCATTAAGGCTTTAACTAATTCTCCTTCTTTATTCATATCAATAAAAATTTCTCCAACTTTACCGTCATTATACTCACCAGTATGTAAATAAATTTTATGATCTCCAATCGTAACTTTTTGAATATACCCTTTTCTTCTATCGGGCATTTTTGATCTATCAGTATTTAATTTAATATTCTTCTTATTATTTAAGTTTCCCAAATTAAATTGATTTTGGTCACGCAAATTACTAGAGGCTTGAATCGTATCATTTACCGCTTTAGCAATATGTGGAGTATTTTCAATAAAAGAATCATTAGACGATTCACTTTCTAAATTATCTTTATTAATTTTTTTAGTTTTTCTATTGTTAAGTCTGACTTCAATTACTTCAACTTTTCCGTCTTTTCTGCTATCAATTTCAGAAAGTTTTTTTTCACTTAATTCATTTAATTTATGCGTCATTTTAAATGTGCATGTGTAAAAGGTTTCAACTAGGAATTTTGACATTTTTTTACTCCAAAATTTAATTATTAAAGCTCTTTTAGATATGATATATACTAAATAAATTTTAAGTCTAATACATTGTTTACAATTTTTGATTGTGTGAATTTAATACTTTAAAATTAAAAATTAAAAATAAAACTAAAAAGATGAACATAATTAAATGATTAACTTTTTTAAACAGATATTTATTTGGTGGCATAAACAAACGATCGGTACATTTATATTTACGCTATTTACTGGAAAGTTAGCTGGCGAAGATGAATTTGGTAATAAATACTACTCTAATAAAAAGGGAAAAAGATGGGTAATTTATAAAGATAAAGTTGAAGCTTCAAAAATCCCTCCAGAATGGCACTTATGGATACATTTTTTAAGCAATGATAAACCTTTAAATCATGCTAAAAAATATCCTTGGCAAAAAAAACATCAAGAAAACTTAACTGGTACATCAAAAGCATACAGACCAGAAGGCTCACTTTTATCTGATTCGAATAAAAAAATTAGAAAACCATATGAAATTTGGAAATCTTAAAGTTATTGTTTTTATTATTATTATTTTTTTTTTTAATAATTTGTTTCCAGTATACTCTGAAGATAAAATTGAAACAGTTCCATTAATTAACTTAGAAGAATTATCACCAACGTTTGAAGAAGAAAAAGAAGAGTTAGAAAAGATAGAAAATAAAAGTACAATTTTAGAAAAAGAAGAAAATTTGTTATCTGAATCTGAAATAACCAACAAGGAAAAAGTATTTGTTAATTTGACTGCTCTAGATAAAATAACTGCTAAAACATCTTCTTTTAGAATAGCGGTAGGAGATAAAAATTTTTTTGGACCGTTGGAAATTAAAGCATTAAAATGTCAAGTTTCTGAAGCTGAGGATAATTCAGATTTAGTTGCATATTTGCAGGTAAAAGATTTGTCAAACAAAGATAACAATCAAGTTTTTATATTTAATGGATGGACATTCGCTTCTAGCCCAACATTAGAGTCTATAGACCATCCTATTTATGATTTATGGATTACTGGGTGTGAAAACATTTAGTAAAAAGACTCTTTCATAAGCCAATTTACATCAAAATCTGAGTTTATAAATTTTTTGTGATTTAATATTTTTTTATGAAGGTCAATGGTAGTTGTAATTCCTTCAATAACAAATTCGTTTAAGCATCTTTGTAATCTTTGTATTGCTTCTTCCCTATCTCTTCCTTGGCAGATCAATTTACAAATTAAACTATCATAGTAAGGTGTTATTCTACATCCTTGAAAAATAGCTCCATCTACTCTGGTTCTGAATCCAGAAGGTTGATGACAAACACTTATTGTACCTGGACTAGGCTGAAAATTTTTACTTGGATCTTCAGCATTAATTCTACATTCTATAACATGTCCTCTGAAACTAATATCAGATTGTTTTAATGCAGTTTTTCCTTTTGAGGCAATTTTTATTTGTTCTTTAACTATGTCAATACCTCCTCTAATTTCCGAAACAGGATGTTCTACCTGAATCCTTGTATTCATCTCTAGGAAAAAAAATTTTCCTTTATCATAAATAAATTCAACAGTTCCAGCACCTTCGTAGTCAAGTTTACTTACCATATCTACAGTTTTTTTTAATAAATCTTGTCTCACATTTTCTTCAAGCACTGGACTAGGAGATTCTTCTATAAGTTTTTGATGTTTTCGTTGGACACTACAATCTCTTTCGCCTAAATGAATGGTAGTTTTTTTATCTGATAAAATTTGCACTTCTATATGTCTAGGATTTTCAAAATATTTTTCTATATAAACAGAATCATCAGAAAAATATTTTTTTGCTTCTTGTTTTGCCATAATCAAAGCATCATCTAGTTCGCTTTCGTTATTAACTAATTTCATCCCTTTTCCTCCGCCACCAGCAGCAGCCTTTATTAAAACTGGATATCCAATTTTTGATGATATTTTTTTTGCTTCATCTACAGAATTAATATTGCCCTCAGATCCTTCAATAACTGGGAGACCAAGTTTCTTTGCCGTTACTTTTGCTTCTATTTTATCTCCCATTTTTTTCATGATATATGCACTTGGACCAATAAACTTAATTTTATTTTTAGTAACAATTTCTGCAAAACGATAATTTTCAGACAAAAATCCATATCCTGGGTGAATAGCATCCGCTCCAGTTACATCGGCAGCAGACATTATGGCAGCTATATTTAAATAACTGTTTTGTGGTTTATGTGAACCTACACAAATACTTTCATCAGCTAATCTTACATGCATTGAGTCCGCGTCAACATCTGAATGAATAGCTACCGAAGGAATATTTAATTCCTTGCAAGCCCTAATGATACGTACGGCTATTTCACCTCTGTTAGCAACTAGAATTTTTTTAAACATTATTTAATTGAAATAAGTGGTTGACCAAATTCAACAGGTTCACCGTCTTTGACCAAAATTTTACTAACTATACCTTCTTGAGTTGATGGCACGTGATTCATTGTTTTCATTGCTTCAACAATCATTACAGTTTGTCCTTTTTTTATTTTTTGGCCAACTTCAACAAACTTTTTGCCACCTGGTTCAGCGGCTAGATATGCTGTTCCTACAATAGGAGAGGTTATATTTGTTCCGCTGCTATCAATTATTTCTTGTTTTTTTTTGACTTCGCTAGGCGCTATAGAAGGAGAACTTATAGATCGAGAAACTTTTACTTTAGTGCTTCCTTCAGCGTATTCAATTTCGGTTAGATTAAATTCTTTTAAATAACCAGTTAATTCTTCGATGATTTTTTTGTTTATCTTCATTCTTGCTTGTTTAAAATTTCATTAATTGAGTCCAAAGCCATAATATATCCTTTTACACCAAATCCACAAATAATTCCTGCAGCTGCCTTGCTTATCAACGATTTTTTTCTAAATTCCTCACGATTATATATATTTGTGATGTGCACTTCTATAGTTGGTAGTTTGATCGCTAATAGAGCATCCAAAATTGCAACCGAAGTATGTGTGTATCCCGCAGCATTAATAATTATTCCATTAAATTCGTTTTTAGCTTTTTGAATCATAGTCACTATTTCACCTTCTATATTTGATTGCTCAAACTTTATTTGTAATCCAATAGACTTTGAGTGAGATTCACAATTTTTTCTAACATCTTCTAAAGTAGTTTTTCCATATTTTGATTGTTCACGATCTCCTAGAAGATTTAGATTTGGTCCATTTATTATTAGTATTTTTTTTGTCATTTAAATAAGTTAAAATAATTCAAATGAATAACTTAAATGTGGCAA
>MDSW01215990.1_pt1 | contig 49661 bp, 46 predicted proteins | sample 811171 | NCBI WGS metagenome assembly MDSW01 (sample SAMN05326641, study PRJNA326480) | marine metagenome | isolation source: seawater | place: Atlantic Ocean: North West | collected 2012
AGAAAGAGCTAAAAGACGACAAACACAGTTGAAAAGACAAGGTTTGGAGGTTAACATGCGCTCCCTTTTACAAGAGTTAGAGGAGAGGGACAGAAAAGATACAGAGAGGGAACACTCTCCGTTAATCCCGGCCAAAGACTCTGTAATAATTGATACAAGTAATTTAAACCCTGAAGGAGTGGTAAAGGAAATTAAAACTTACCTATAAATACGAATATGGCAGCAAGCTTTGAACAACTATTAGACGAGAATCTAAGTACCGTAATTATGAAACAAGGCAGTCTTGTGACTGGTATTGTGATAGATATTCTAGAGAACCATGTGGTAGTGCACGTGGGTTTAAAATCCGAAGCAGTTGTGCCTGTTTCAGAGTTTTACAATGAATCAGGTGAATTAGAATTAGAGGTAGGTGATGAAGTACAGTTGACCTTAGAGGCTATTGAGGATGGACATGGCAATACTCGTGTTTCAAGAGAGAAAGCAATTAAGCAAGAGGTTTGGAAAAGAATCGAAGATTGTTTAGCACAAGATTCTGTTCTTAAAGGGTTGATTACTGGTTCAGTAAAAGGAGGGATGACTGTAGATGTTCAGGGCATTAAAGCTTTTCTTCCTGGATCTTTAGCAGAGGTAGTTCCAACTAAAGATTTGGAACATCTCGTCGGAAACTATGAAGAATTTAAAGTTATAAAACTTGATAAGGATAAAAATAATATAGTTCTTTCAAGAAAGGCCGTATTGCAAGAAGTAAACTCTGAAGAAAGAGAGAAATTACTTTCTACTTTAGCTGAAGGTCAAGTTATGCAGGGAGTTGTTAAGAATTTGACAGACTATGGTGCTTTTGTTGATCTAGGTGGAATAGATGGACTTTTGCATATAACTGACATTTCTTGGAGCAGAATCAATCATCCTTCTGAAGCAATCAAAATTGGTGAAAAAATTGATGTAAAAATTATCAAGTATGATGCTGAAGAAAAAAAGGTTTCTCTGGGCATTAAACAATTAATTGACGATCCTTGGATAGGAATAGAATCAAAGTTTCCGCTTAATACTTCGGTTCTGGCAACGGTAACAAATCTCACTGACTATGGTTTCTTCGCGGAGATAGAACAAGGTGTTGAAGGTTTGGTCCACGTATCAGAGATCGACTGGACAAATAAGAATATACATCCTTCTAAGGTTGTTCAGTTAAAAGATCAAGTAGAAGTAATGATCTTGGAAGTGGATGAAGAAAAGAGAAGAATTTCTTTGGGACTTAAACAATTAACTGAAAATCCTTGGCAAGTCTTTGAACATACTCATAAAGAGGGAGATCGAGTTTCTGGAGCGATCAAATCTATTACAGATTTCGGTGTTTTTATTGAACTTCAAGGAGGTATAGATGGACTTGTTCATCTTTCTGATATCTCATGGGATGAAAGTGAAGAATCAGCAAGATCTCTAAATAAGGGTGATGTGGTTGATGCTTTAGTTCTATCAATTGAAGCTGATAGAGAAAGAATTTCACTTGGTATGAAACAACTAGTATCTGATTCTTTCGGAGATTATGTTGAGGCTAACAAAAAAGGCTCTAGGGTAAAAGCCACTATTATTGGATCTTCAGAAGAGAGAATTGAGTTAGAACTTAACGAAGAAGTAAAGGGTTATCTTCCTATGAAAGATTACACTAACTCTATGTCAGATGCCGCCTTAGAGGAAGGTACAGAGATTGAAGTTGTAATAGCTAATATAAACCGAAAAGACCGTGAAATAATTCTGTCTCTCAGAGCTCTAGAAAGACAAGAAGAAAAGAGTGCCCTTCAAGATAATGCCCTCAAGAATAAGGAAATAGAAGAAGCTACGAAATCAAATATCGGAGACCTCATAAAGGCAGAAATGCAAGATACCGATAAAGCAGATGAATAAACCTGATCTAGTAAATAAAATATCAGGAAAATCAGATCTTTTCACAGACGATGACATAGAAAAATCGGTTAATTTAATTCTTGATTTAATTTCTGAATCTTTAAGAAATAATCAAAGAGTAGAGGTAAGAAATTTTGGAACATTTTCAATAAGGTCAAGAGAAGAAAGATTATCAAGAAATCCAAAAACCGGCACTACTGTGCTAGTAGAGGCAAAAAAACACCCTTATTTCAGAGCTTCTAAAGATTTAAAACAATCTTTAAACAAATAAAAAGAAGAAGTTGTATAGTATCCTTGATTAGAGAGGGATAAATGTCAGAGGATATAAAAAATAGAGTAAAACAAACCTTCCAGGATTCAATTAATGTTAAGCAACAGATTATTGACGATAGGTCATATGAGATTCTTATAGAAGCAGGAGATATCATAGCTAACTCTATATCCAAAGGAGGTAAGCTTCTCTTATGCGGTAACGGTGGTTCCGCAGCAGATGCTCAGCATCTGGCAGCAGAATTCCTAATAAGATTAACATCTGATGTTAATAGGCAAAGCATCCCTGCTCTTGCTCTTGCTCAAGATACTTCTACTCTTACCGCCTGTATAAATGATTATGGTCCTGATAAAATTTTTAGAAGGGTCTTCTCTTCTTTATCTTGCGATGGAGATATACTATTGGCTATTACTACTTCAGGAAATTCTATAAATATTATTGAAACTCTTAAATCGGCTAAAGAGAAGGGTATTTATTCGATAGGTTTTTTAGGTAATGGAGGTGGGGAGGCGCTTTCTTATTGTGACTTGGCATTCATAGCTCCTAGTAAAATAACAGCAAGAATACAAGAAAGCCATATCACCGCTGGCCATGCTCTATTACAATATATTGAGGATTCTTTGCTCAATACAGGTTGGCTAACAAAAGAATAATTATGAGTTTATCTAGTATTTTATTGCTGGCATTGGTAATTCTAACGGGGATCTATTCGTATTCTCTTTTAGCCCTTAATCAAACGATTGTTTCTATAGATTTACTTTTTTTTGAGTTAGATTTCGAGATCGGAAAGATAATCTTAATTTCTTTCTTGATAGGAATATTGGTGACAATATTTCTTGAGGTTCTATTCTTTTCCTCCAATAAGAGAAAAGAAGATGAATAATATTAGAGAAAAAATTAAAGAAAATATTGTATCTCTTGGACAGGAAATAAAGAATACGCACTTATCTGAGCTTAATAATCCTCATGGCTCTATAGCAGAGCCTATACAAAGTAATTTATTGACTTATGACTTTTCTAAGCAGAAAGTAAATCAAAGAATATTAGATTATCTTTTTGAAATTCCCAATTTGATCAACCTTAAGGAATCTTTAGATTCATTGTTTGTTGGAAAGATAGAAAATCCTTCCGAGAATAGAGCAGTAAGTCATACACTCTATAGGAGCGATAGTTCAACCGAAAATTTTGAACTCATCAAATTGGAAAGAGACAGGATTAAATCCTTCTTGGAACAAAAAAATATAATTCAATCATTTAAAAACTTAATTTGTATAAGCATAGGAGGCTCTAGGTTGGGACCTGAGTTGCTTTATGAGTTTCAAGCCTTAGATAGCCCCAAAAATATTTATTTTTGCTCAAGTTATGATTTACTTGAATTAAAGTCGGCTTTACTTAAGTGCGAGCAAAAAGATACAGTAGTATTTGCTTCATCTAAATCATTTGAGACATCTGAAATCTTAAAGAATCTAGATTATGTAAGGTCTTGGTTTAGTCAGGAACCAGCTATTGATCAAGAAAATCACTTATACGGCATTTCAGCTAATGCTTCTGCCATGACCACTTATGGCATCAAGGATTCTAACCAATTCTTGCTTTTAGACTCTTTGGGTGGAAGATTCTCATTATGGTCTGCAATAAGCTTACCTGCTTTTGTAAACTCTAACTATGGGGCATATCTAGATTTGCTTGAAGGGGCTCGACTGGCTGATGAATATACAAGTAAAGCGCCATGGGAATCTAACATATCAGTCATCATGGCTTTATTGAATATTTGGAATAGCAATGCGCTCAATATAAATAATCATGGAATATTTACCTATAATTATAAATTGCGTTCATTAACTAAATATATCGGTCAACTCTCTATGGAGAGTAATGGCAAATCTAAAAACTTCGAATCACACACTTCTCCTTTTTACACCACGCCATTAGTTTGGGGTGGGTATGGGATTGAGAGTCAGCATTCAACTTTTCAATGGCTTATGCAGGGTAAAACTGAAACTTCTTGTGACTTTATAGGTATCAATGAAGATAAAGAGACACAAGATTCACATGAAATGCTTCTGTCTCAAGTGTTGGCAATGACTCTTGGACACCAAGATAAAGTTAACCCTTATAAGACTATAAGAGGAAACAATCCCTGTTCAATTCTGCAACTCGATAATCTCAATCTAAAGAGTTTAGGCTTCTTATTGGCTTTATATGAACACAAAGTATTTATTGAAGGATTAATTTTGGGTATTGATTCCTTTGACCAATGGGGAGTTCAATTAGGGAAAAAAATAGCTTTAAACGCCAAAAGCAATAAAGAATATTTAAAAGGTTTCTACTCTTCACATCTTCTACCCAAATCCTAGTTTATAATTATTTAATGAGTTTTTCTAAGTTTAGACCTATTATCTTGGCTGGAGGTGCAGGTAAAAGGTTGTGGCCTCTTTCAACAAAAGAAAAGCCCAAACAATTTATTTCTCTATTTGGGGATCTATCCCTTTTCGACTTAACCCTTCAAAGAATTAATAATAGAGACATCTTTAAGAAACCTATAATTGTTACATCGGAAGAGTATTTACCCCTCATTGAAGAGTCTTTATCCAAAACAGGAGTAGAAGTTGAGAGAGTTTATTTGGAACCAGAATCAAAAAATACTTTTTCTGCTTTAGCTTTGCCTGTTATAGCGTCAAAAGAAATGAACCAAGAAGAAACATATATAGTTATGCCATCAGATCATTATATACCTTTCAATAAGTCATTTTATGAAACCTGCACCACCATTAAAAATCAATTTAAAAGAGATGCTCTTACTTTATTAGGCGTATCGCCTGAAAGCCCTTCAACTGAATATGGATATATCTCTTTTAAGCCCTCAAATAACAGCCTCAAATCCATTAACTTCTTCATAGAAAAGCCTAATTTGGAGAAGGCTAAACAGCTGATAAAGCAACCTGATACTTTATGGAACGCTGGAATCTTTTGTTTTGAGGGAAATTGGCTCACTGACTCTATAAAAGCGATGCATCCTAAAATTTATAATCAAATACAAGAACTTTTGCCTCCTACTGAATTGAAGCAAATATATTTTTATCCAAATAGAGATAAATTCGCAAAACTCATAGACGTATCATTTGACAAAGCCTTTGTTGAATTTAATAAAAAAAATTATGTTGCTTTATTGGAGGCTGGATGGACAGATCTTGGTTCCTGGCATTCCTTAAGCAACCTCCAAAAAAAGCCTGAGCACGGCCTTACTCTTTATTCTGAAGGAGACTTTTCTAGGACTACTAAGCCTTGGGGTTATTTCGAAGTTCTTTTAGAAACTGATTTTTCAAAAGTTAAATTTTTATCAATAAACCCAGATCAAATGTTATCTATGCAAATGCACGAACATAGATCTGAAACTTGGTATATAACGCAAGGTATTGCAACTGTAACAAAAGATGAACTTACTTTCGTGCTACATCCTGGTGAGTCAATTGTTATTGATAAAAAAGAAAAACACAGAATTCAAAACTTCGGTGATGAAGTTCTAGAAATAATTGAAGTCCAAACTGGAACATATTTTGGAGAGGATGACATAGTTAGATTTGAAGATATATATGGAAGAAGAGATTTCCATTGATTCTTATTTTCCTATCCCTGAGACAGATAAGGAGATAAAAAAATTTATTCAAGAAGTTCCGGAATCTCCTGGTGTGTACAAGTTTTTAGATGAATCTTACGAACCACTCTATATTGGCAAAGCGAAAATCCTTAAAAATCGAGTAGCCTCTTATTTTCGGAATTCATCAAGAACAAAAAAAATAATTAAACTTTTTGAGGAAGCAGCATTTATTGATTTTGCTTTAACTAATACTGAACTTGAATCCCTTTTACATGAACAATTTTTAATAAAAGAGAAAAAACCTAAATTTAACGTTCAATTCAAAGATGATAAGGGCTACCCATGGATAAAAATTGAAATATCTAAGGACTTTCCTGCAGCAAAATCTTTTTTAGGAAAAAAATTGGATAATGGCAAGCATTTTGGTCCATTTCCAAACTCTTATGCAGTTAGAGACGCTTTAAAGCTCATTCAAAAAACATTTAAATTAAGAAATTGCTCCGATTCGTATTTTAAAAATCGAAGTAGACCATGTATTCAGTATGAAATTGGAAGATGTTCTGCTCCTTGCATAGGTTTAATAAGCAAAAAAGACTATTTAAAAGAAGTACATAACGCAGAACTTTTATTGGATGGAAAGTCTAGAGAACTGATTGATAATTTTTACACTTCTATGGATAGTTTTTCAAAAAAGAAAGATTATGAAAAGGCAGCAATTTACAGAGACAGGATATCTGCCCTTAGAGATATACAGAGATCGCAAAGCGTAGCAGGTTTCAAAACAAGTAGGGATGCCATTTTTATTTCCTCGCACGGACGGAATATTAAGATTGGAGTTACATCCGTAAGCCAAGGGTGGGTTACTGGACATCAGAATTTTTCTTTAAATCTTAATTATGATGAAGAAAATATTGTGGAAAGCTTTATAACAAATCAATATTTAACTAATCATAACTGCCCACGCGTATTAATTACTAATCAACCAGTCAAAAATAAAAAGTTATTAGAAGAAGCTTTATATATAAAACATAAGAAAAAGATTTCTATAATTACCAGACCCGGTAAAAAAGATAAAGGCTTGCTAGATGTTTGTAAGGCCAATACTGAGCATGTCCTCAGAAAAGATCGATATGATAAAAATCTCACTCATAAATTTAAGAAATTAAAGGTCGGTTTAGAAATTAAACAAGATTTAAAAAAAATAGAATGTTATGACATAAGCCACCACTCTGGTAAAAATGCCATTGCAGGATGCACAGTGTATACGTCAGACGGCAAAGCAAGAGGTGAATACAGAACTTACAATATCAGTAAATCAAATTCGGGCAATGACATTGGATCAATGATTGAATTAATCGAAAGAAGATTTTCAACAAGAGAAAGGGAGGACTTACCAGATTTAATAATAATTGATGGTGGAAAAGTACATTTAAAGACAATAATAAAGAAATTAGAAGATAGTAATATTTACCATATAGATATCATTTCTATTTCCAAGGGAATAAGGAGAAAGGCCTCTTTTGACACTATTCACCTCTCTAATGGAAAAAGTTTTTCTGTAGATAAATCAGAAGTATTTCATCAATTTATCCAAGAGATTAGAGATGAGACTCACAGATTTTCCATTGAAGCCCAAAAAAGAAAAATGAGGAAAACTTCTATTCAATCCTCTCTGGATGATTTATACGGGGTTGGCATAGTCAGGAAAAAACAACTTTTGAGATATTTTGGAAGTGTAGACCAATTGAAAAGAGCTAGTGTAGAAGATTTACAAAAAGTTGAAGGCATTGGAAAGAAAGTTGCTCAAAACATTTATCATCAACTTATAAAAAGTTAAACATTTTACTTTTGAAAGATTGATATAGTTGCTAAATCATCTACCATAGTCTCCCATGGATACACCAAATCAAGAAACAATTCCTCGTGAAGGTGAGTTAGACCTTCTTCAGTTGTTTAAGGTCTTATGGTTATACAAACTGCAGGTAGTTTTCTTAACATCAATATTTGCTGTTTTTTCAGTTTTCTACGCCATTTCGCTGCCTAACATCTATGAATCAGAGTCTGTGTTGACACCTGTTCAGCAAGGATCTGGTCAAGGATCCCAAGCTGGAGGACTGGCCGCTTTAGTTGGCATAAATCTTAATGATGCTGGTGGAAATAATGTCGATGTTACTCTGGAAACATCTAAGTCATTTGATTTTTTCAAATACTTAGATGAAAAAAGAGATATAGCCAAGTATATTGCAGCCGTTGATAACTACTCTTACAGTGAAGATAAACTGTATTTTAATGAAGAAATTTACAACTCAGAAGAAGAAAAATGGGTTGTTGATGCAAATGGAAAAAGTTCTCAACCATCTCTGCTGAAAACGTATAAAACGTTTAAGAAAGAGCACTTCAGCTACGTTAGAGATAAAATAACTGGACTCATTGAATTCAAGTTTGAACATCAGTCACCTCAAGTCGCAAAAAATGTTTTAGATTTTATAATCGAAGACCTTAATAAATATATAAGAGATAGAGAAATAATAGAGTCGAGAGATTCTATTAGGTTTATAGAGCTACAAATCTCGAAGACACCGGTACCTGAGGTTAGAAAGGCTTTAGCTAAGCTAGTCGAGCTTAAGGCTCAAAAGATGATGATAGGGGAAACTACCGATGAATATGCATTAAAGGTAATTCAAAGTCCTATAGAACCCGAAGCTCCTGCTTACCCCAGTAGAAGAATTATTTGTATAGTTATAACTCTTTTAGGAGGCCTTCTTTCATCAATTTCTGTTTTAATTTTTCATCAGATAAGAAACAGGAAAAGCTGAAATTAACACATGAAAGTCTCTGTTATAGGTGCTGGCTACGTTGGACTTGTCAGCGCATCTTGTCTTTCTGATTGTGGTCATAATGTTGTATGTATAGACAGCAATGCTAATAAGATCAAAGACTTAAAATCTGGAATAATCGATATATATGAACCAGGATTAAAGGAGATAGTCGAAAAGAACCTAAATTCCAAACATCTGTATTTTTCAGATGATATAGAAGATGCTCTTGAAGAAGATATAGGAATTATATTTGTGGCAGTTGATACGCCTCCAAATGAGGACGGATCTTCTGATCTCAAAAATATACTTAAAGTTGCTACATCAATCGGTGAAAAAATAAATTCTAAAAAAATTATCGCAATAAAGTCTACTGTTCCTGTAGGTACTTCAGAAATAGTGGAAGAAGAAATTAATGCAATTCTGAAAAACAGAGGTCTCAGCTTTAAGATTTCCGTTTGTTCAAATCCTGAATTTTTAAAAGAAGGTTCTGCCATTCAAGATTTTACTAAACCCGACAGGATAATTATTGGAACCCAGGATGACCAAATAAGACGTTCCATGGAAGAGTGTTACGCTCCTTTCAACCGCCAGAAAAATAGATTAGTTTTTATGGCAAGAAGATCAAGTGAATTAACAAAGTATGCTGCAAATGCAATGCTGGCTACAAAAATAAGTTTCATTAATGAGCTCTCAAGAATAGCGGAACTACTCGGCGTAGATATAGAAGATGTTAGAAATGGTATAGGATCTGACTCGAGGATAGGGACAAACTTTTTATATCCTGGGTGTGGTTTCGGAGGATCTTGTTTTCCTAAAGATTTGGACTCTATTATTCATGTCTCGCAAAGTGAGGGGTACGAGCCAAAATTATTATCATCTGTATCTTCTATTAATGAAGAACAAAAAAAGATACTCTTCAATAAATTAAACTTAGCACTCGAAGGGGATATAAAAGGAAAAAAAATAGCGGTTTGGGGGTTATCGTTTAAACCTGAAACAGATGACATGAGATTGGCTCCCAGTATCGAGTTAATGAATTCAATATGGCAAGCAGGAGGTATAGTTAATGCTTATGATCCTCAAGCAAACGAGACTGCAAAAAAGCTATTTTTAGATAGAAAAGATTTTAATTTATTTTCAAATCATTTAGATGTTTTAGAAGATTGCTCGGCATTAGTTATATGCACTGAGTGGAAAATTTTTAGATCATTGGATCTTAAGGAAATAAGTCGAAGACTAATAAAAAATATCATAATCGATGGCCGAAATATTTATAATCCAAATATTTTTGAAGGGACTAATTTTGATTATTATGGAATTGCAAGAGGAAAATCCATAGAAAAATGAGAGTTCTAGTAACAGGTGCAGCTGGCTTTATTGGATATCATACCTCTCTTTATTTACTGAATAGAGGTGATGAAGTGATCGGTATTGATAGCTTAAATGATTATTATGATCCATCCCTTAAAGAAGCAAGACTAGAAGAATTAAAAAATAATCCTAATTCGAATAACTTTAAATTTTATAAAGTTAATTTAGCTAATCCAGTTGAATTAGAAAGCATTTTTGCGCAACATAGCTTTGATCGAGTTATTCATCTAGCTGCACAAGCTGGAGTCAGATATAGCTTAGAGAATCCTTTAGCTTATGTAGAAAGCAATATAAATGGTTTCGTTAACTTACTTGAAGAATGCAGGCATAATTCTATAGAACATCTAACCTATGCAAGTACAAGTAGTGTTTACGGTGCCAATACGACTATGCCGTTTTCTGAGCTTAATGGTGCTGACCACCCCTTACAATTTTATGCTGCTACAAAAAAAGCTAATGAATTAATGGCTCATAGCTATAGCCACTTATATAAAATGCCAACATCTGGCTTACGTTTTTTTACAGTATATGGCCCGTGGGGCAGGCCTGATATGGCTTTATTTTTATTTACAAAAAATATCCTTGAAGGTAAGTCTATACAAGTTTTTAATAATGGTAACCACACCAGAGACTTCACATATATTGATGATATAGTCGAAGGTGTTGTGAGAGTAAGTGATATACCTGCAAAAATTAATCCAAAGTGGGACTCCTTCAAACCCAGTCCCGCAAGTAGTAATTGCCCTTACCAAATTTTGAATATAGGAAATAATAACCCAGTAAAACTTAGTGAATACATCGAAGCTATAGAGGATTCTTTAGGTATGAAAGCCATTCAAGAAAAGCTGCCTCTTCAAGAAGGAGACGTACCTGATACTTATGCAGATGTCTCTGCGTTAATGAACCTTTCTGGATACAAGCCTGACACAACTGTTCAGCAAGGGGTCCACAATTTTGTTCAATGGTTTAAAGACTACTACAAAATAAAAAACGATGATTGATCAAAATACTAAAATTGGTGTCATAGGTTTAGGCTATGTAGGTTTACCTTTAGCTGTTGAATTTGGAAAAAAATTTAAGGTAGTAGCTTTTGATAAAGATCAAGAGAGGATGAAACAAATCTCTCAAGGAAATGATAGAACTGGCCAGTTAGAAAAAGAGGAAATTGAGTTATCTGATAATCTAGTTCTTACGGATGATCCTAAATTTCTAGATGATTGTTCTGTCTACATCGTTACAGTACCTACACCTGTAGATCAAGACAATGAACCTGATTTCTCAAGTTTAGAAAAAGCATCTGAAATGATAGGTATGTATATAAACAAAGGAGACGTTGTTATATATGAATCGACTGTTTATCCAGGCGCAACTCGAGAAGTCTGTATTCCTATTCTTGAATCAAGCTCTAACCTCCAATTTAATAAAGACTTTTTTTGTGGTTATTCTCCTGAAAGAATAAATCCTGGAGATAAAGGTCATAAACTCAAGGATATTATGAAAGTTACTTCAGGTTCAAACCCAGAAATAGCCACATTTGTAGATGAACTATATAAAACCATAATAGAAGCTGGGACTTACAAAGCCGAAAGTATTGAAATAGCTGAAGCAGCGAAGGTCATTGAAAATACACAAAGAGATATAAACATAGCCTTGATTAACGAATTATCTATGTTGTTTGACAAAATGGATCTTGACACCCAGAAAGTTTTACAGGCAGCAGGCACAAAATGGAATTTTTTAAACTTCCAGCCCGGTTTAGTAGGAGGTCACTGCATTGGAGTGGATCCCTACTATTTGACTCATAAAGCCAAAAACTTGAAATTTGATGCGAATATGATTCTCTCTGGAAGAAAAATAAATGACGGCATGTCTACATTTGTTGTAGAAAAATTTTTAAATAAACTCTCCCAAACTATTGATCAAAATCTTAATGCAAAGATATTAATTCTAGGTCTGGCTTTTAAAGAGGATTGTCCTGATATAAGAAACACCAAAGTGTATGATGTTTATGCCAATTTAAAGAAGAAGGTAAGACAAGTTGATGTGTATGACCCTCATGTTGATCCAAAAGAAGCAAGAGAAATATATGGCATTGAGCTAATACAAAAAATCCAAGATAGTGACTATGACGGAATCTTGTTAGCTGTTCCCCATAAAAATATTAGACTTATGGGAATTGAGACAATAAAAGGTTTTGGTAGTGATAACTGCATTTTATTTGATCTAAAATCTGTATTTTCGCCTGAGGATTCTGATCTTAGGCTTTAGATTCGCTCTCTTTTATGTTCTCGTATATACAAAAATTCTTTAGCATACTCTCTAAATCTCAAGTAAGAGCATCCTTTTACTTAATCTTTCTTACTGTTTTAGGAATGCTTTTAGAAACTTTGGGCATAGGAGCAATTCTTCCTGTTTTATCATCTTTAACACAATCTCCAGAGGTTTCAGATAACTTTATTTTGGATGCAATAAGAGATACATTTAATGTTCAATCTGATAAATCCTTAATACTTCTGATGTTATTTGGTTTATTTTGTGTTTACTTATTGAAATCTTTATTTCTTTTATTTTTAACGTTTTATCAAGCCAAATATATTTTTGGAATTCAAGAGAAACTTTCATATCAGTTTTTTAAGGGTTATTTATCTGAAAACTACGAATTCCATTTATCAAGAAATTCTTCTGATTTGATACGTAATACACTTTCTGAAGTCACGCAATTTACAGGTGCAATTAGTAACACTTTATCAATTTTTTCTGAATCATTAGTCTTGCTGGGTATAACAGTATTACTTCTTGTTGTTGAACCTTTAGCCACCCTTATTATCATTACTGCTATGGTACTTCTTGGTTCTATTTATTTATTTTTTACCAAAGGTAAATCTGAAAGATGGGGAAATGAAAGGATGTACCATGATGGCAAAAGGATACAGCATATTCAACAAGGTATTTCCGGTATAAAAGAAGTTAAAATTTCTGGTAGAGAACAAAATTTTTTAGAAATATATAGTACTCATAATTCCGGTAGTGCGAACAATAATCGTAAACAGTCTATAATCGTTGGCTTGCCCAGAATTTTTATTGAATTCGCAGCTATAAGTGGCATTGTTCTTTTTATTTTTATTTACACGTTAGGTCAAAAAGAAATACAACAAATAGTACCTTTATTAGGTTTATTTGGCTTAGCAGCTTTTAGGATAATGCCATCGATAAATAGAATAGTCTCTTCTATGCAAAGTGTCAGATTCACCCTCCCCATCCTTCATTCGCTTCATGAAGAGCTCATAAATATAAGAGAAAATCCCTTACCTTCTCACGATGAATCAGATTTATTTAACTTGTCATCAGAAATAGAATTAAAAAATATTAGTTTTAGCTATAGAGATTCCAAAACCATTCTGGAAGGTATAGATATGATTATTCCTGCAGGCTCTTGTGTAGGCTTAATCGGAGAAAGTGGAGCAGGAAAAAGCACACTTCTGGACTTATTGTTGGGTTTAAATAAACCTTCTTCGGGGGAAATCCTAATTGATGGAAAGAGATTAGATGAAAATCTTCGCTCCTGGCAAAAAGGCATTGGTTATGTGCCTCAAGATGTTTTTTTAACAGATGATACATTAAAAAGAAATATAGCTTTTGGTTTAGAAGAAGAAGATATTGATAATGAAAAGATTACATCTGCAATTAAGTTAGCAAAGTTAGATAACTTTGTTGAAGGGCTTCCAGAGAAAGAAAATACAACAGTTGGTGAGAGAGGTGTAAGAATATCTGGAGGACAAAAGCAAAGAATCGGTATAGCTAGAGCCTTATACGAAAACCCATCTGTTCTAGTTTTAGATGAAGCTACAAGTTCATTGGATAGTTCAACAGAGATAGAGGTAATGAGTTCGATTAGAGAATTAATCGGAACAAAGACTATAATAATAGTGGCTCATAGAATTAGCACAATGGCTGACTCAGACTTTTTATATAAAATAGAAAAAGGAAAAATAGGTAAAAAATTATTTTACCAAGATGTTATATGACTAATAAGTTGAATATAGTTTTAATCGGCAATGGTATGTATTCTACTGGTCAAGGTACCGATGGTTATGGAACCATTGTTCCAGCTATTAATGAGTTTAACAGGAAGAAAGAAAAAGTTAATTTTTTGCATATAGTTGGTTCGAGGGTTGAGAGTACAGGAAAAGCTAAAGAAAAAACTGATATGCTCCGGACTATTTCTGGATGCAATCTCCCATTAGTATTAAGCCCTAATTCTGAAGATAATTCGGAAGAATATAAGAAAGCTATCCTAGAAATCGAAAAACCAGCATGTGCAATTATCGCCGTTCCAGATCATTTGCATTATGAGATTACTAAGTTTTGTTTGGAAAATAATTTACATTGTCTAGTAGTTAAACCTTTTACCGTAAATCTAGAAGAAGCTCATGAGTTAACTTCCATTGCTAATGCGAAAGGCTTATTGTCGTGGGTTGAATTCCATAAACGTTGGGACATCGCCAATGTTGCTTTAAGAGATAGCTATTTATCTGGTGAGATAGGCGAACTCTTATATTGTATAGTTGAGTATAGTCAACGAAAGAGTATACCAACTAAAAACTTCAAAGGATGGTCTTCTAAAACTAATATACTGAATTATTTAGGTGTCCATTATATTGACCTGATGAGGTTTATAACTGAAGCTGTACCTAAGAGAGTTTCGGCAATGGGTCAAGACTATTACCTAAATGAGATTGGGGTGAATACATATGACGCAATACAATGTTCTATAGAATGGGAGAATGTTAATAATAAAAAGTTTATTCAGACTATTTTCACTAACTGGGTTGACCCTGACACTTCAACTTCTGCTTCTGACCAAAAAATTAAACTTATTGGTACAAAAGGTAGGTTTGAGTCCGATCAAAAAAATAGAGGCCTTTATTTGAATGTTGATAGCAAAAGTCCTAAGTCAATAAACCCTTATTTCTGCTCTTCATATAAGAACTCAAGCGGCCAACTTCAGTGGTCTGGTTACGGGATTGATAGCATTATAGATTTTTTAAACTCAGCCTCTTTATTGATATCTGGCAGGATGACTTTAGAGGACATGCCAAAAACTAAGCCCTCTTTTAACGAGAGTATTCACAGCACATCAGTCTTAGAAGCGGCTCAAAAAAGTTTGAATTCTCATTCAGCTTGGATTGATTTATAGGAGACTGATGCTTTATGCCAAAAGAAAATAATAATATCGAAGAAATCCTGGTAAATGTTCATGACAAAGATAACCTCTATATTTGTATTAAAGATGCAGCAGATTTTAAGGTAGGAAAAAAATATGCGCTAAAAGATATAAAAGAAGGAGATAAAATATTTAAATTAGGTAATCAGATTGGAAATGCACTAGAGGATATTAATATTTTTGAGGAATTAAATGAATTTAATGTGGGCATTTCTAATGCAGATAGCTATGATTTTGAACTTCAAGGAATAAGCTTTGAAAATGAAAACGATTTGGAGAGCTCGTTTTATGGATATGATAACGGAACTTATGGAGTTGCAACTCGTAAGTGTCTTTTAGTTATATCGTTGGTAAGTTGTGCCAATAGTGCTGTCAGAATTATAGAAGAAGAACTCAATCACATTGATGCAATAAAGAATGGAGATATAGAAGTTATACCAATAATCCATTCTAATGGATGTGGACATAATGGTCAGGATCTCAACTTAGAGGTGTTGCAGAGACTCATAGAAGGATACATCCTTAACCCAAATTGTTTTGGTGCAGTAATCATAGGACTGGGTTGCGAAAGTAATAATTTTTTAGAAAGCTCAGACTCCCTAAAAAAAGTTATTTATCGGAACACAATTCAAAACTTTTCTTCTTTTCAAGAACTTTCTAAAAACGTTATTGATGAAGTGAGTACAAAGTTAGATGCAATTCAGTCTATAAAAAGAAAGAAATTTGGTTTAGATAATCTTAAAGTAGCTCTGCAATGCGGGGGTTCAGATGGTTTATCAGGAATAACTGCAAACCCGGTATTGGGAGGAGCAATAGATTTATTGATAAATAACAATGGTTCTGCAATCTTATCTGAAACTCCTGAAACTTTTGGTGCTCATGCAAACTTTATAAATAGAATTCCCAATGATTCCAATAGGAAGAAATTTATGAAAATAGTTGATAGATGGGATCAAGGTTTGAATCTAATAAATATCGAAAATAATCCTTCAATAGGAAATAAAGAAGGAGGTTTAAGTAATATCTATGAGAAATCTTTAGGCGCTGTTCAAAAGGGAGGTTCAAGCAAAATCCAAGAAATTCTTGAATTCGGCGAAAAGTCATCTATCAGCACAGGGCTTACATTTATGGATTCACCTGGCTATGACCCTTGTTCTCTGACAGGACAAATAGCTTCAGGAGCAAATATGATTTGTTTCACAACAGGAAGAGGATCTAGTTACGATAATAGCTTTGTACCAGTTATTAAAATCTCTTCCAACAGAGGTATGTTTGAAAGAATGTCAATGTTCATGGATTTTGATGCTTCAGCAGTGCTTAAAAGCTCCTCGTATCGAGAGATATCAAGAGACTTATATTCAGAAATTTTGAATTACGCTTCTGGAAAGCCAACAATCAATGAAAATGAAACAATAAAAACATCTGAATTTATTCCATGGAATAGGGGAGGAATGGTTTGAGTAATATATGCATGATTCCATGCAGAGCCGGCTCACAAAGACTTAAGAAAAAGAACTATAAGCTATTTGAAGGCGTTAATCTTGTAGAGAGGATGGTCCTAAAGGCGAAAAGATCTGAGAGTTTTGATGAAATCTATATAAATTCTGATGATGATTTTTTTAAAGAAATTGCCGATAAAAATGGAATCAAATTTTTTCAACGAGAAAAGAAGTTAGCAAGTTCGTATGCAACAACTGAGACTGTTGTGAGTAATTTCTTAAATTCTATAAATTGTACAAATCTTTTTTGGTTAAACACATCTTCCCCATTAACGACTATTGAAGATATAAAGCTCGCAAAAGAATCTTTTTGCGGATCAGTTTTTGATTCAATGGTCACAACCTATCCTTTACTTAACCATGCCCTTATGGAGGGAAAGCCTGTAAACTTTGAATATGATTCACCTTTTGCAAGAACTCAAGATTTACCCTGTCTGTCTTATTTCACATATGCTTTAATGGCATGGAACTCCGATTCATTTCAAAAAGAGGAAACACATGGTTTCAAAGGTCTTTTTCACGGCAATGTCCTTAATGTTGATTTATCAAAATGGACCACTTTCTTGTTGAAAAATTCAGAAGATTTACTTGTATGTGAAAGCCTATTAAAAATAGCACCAGAATAAATTTATTGATTCAATTACTTAAAGACTATGACTGTAAAGTGTTCAATTATTATAAGAACTAAGAATGAAGAAAGATGGATTGCTAAATGTTTGCAACAAATTCATAAACAAACTTTTCAAGATTTCGAAATTATTCTTGTTGATAATGAGAGTACTGATAAAACAGTCGAAAAAGCTAAATCCTTTGGAGTTACAAAGATTGTGAGTATATCAAATTACCTCCCTGGAAAATCAATAAATGCTGGAGTTGAGATTGCTAAAGGAGATTACATTGTTCTAATTTCCGCTCACTGCTTACCGGTAAATGATAAATGGTTAGAAAGTTTAGTATCTGCTATAGAAGAGGACGATTCTTATGCAGGAGTTTATGGAAGGCAGGAACCTATGACTTTTTCTTCTCTTTCAGACAAAAGAGATCTTTTATTAGTGTTTGGATTAGATAGAAAAATTCAAATAAAGGATAGCTTTTTTCATAATGCCAACTCTATAGTCAGAAAGGATGTTCTCAAAGAGATCCCTTTTGATAGTAAAACAACTAATATTGAAGATAGACTTTGGGGTCAAGAAATCATAAAGAATGGATTAAAAATTTTATATGAACCTGAAGCTAGTGTTTTTCACTATCACGGTATTCATCAGGATGGAAATATAGAAAGACTAAAAAATGTTGTAAGGATAATAAATAATAGTACCGACTTTAAGACCGGAACAATTGATATTTCTGAATTAGAAATAGTTGCTATCTTGCCGGTAAAAGGGAAGTCAGCAAGAATAGGAGATAGATCCAGACTAAGCTATACAATTGAGTCTGCTCTTGAATCAAGATATATCAGTAAAGTATTTATTTCAACTGATGATGAAGAAAATCGTGAAGAAGCTAAAAGACTTAATTGTTTACCTCTTTCATTAAGGCCTAGTTATTTGTCTGAGAATCACATACCAATAGTCGAGGTAGTAAAGTACGCTTTAGAAGAGATAGAGGAGAAACATTGCCTACCAGATTTGGTTGTATATTTAGAAGAAATATTTCCCTTTAGAACTAAAGGCTTCTTAGATGAAATAATCAAAACCCTTTTGCTTGAAGGTAATGACTCTATACTTCCCGCAATCAGAGAACCTTCTATGATTTTCAAAGATCAAGATAATGATAATTTCGTTAGAATTGACGGCGGTGATATACCACGAGAGTTTAAGGAAGAGACTTATACGGCAATTAAGGGGTTAGGTTTAGTGACACATCCAGAATTTATCAGGAATTATGAACTTCTTGGCAAGAACGTAGGACTTTTAAAAATTGATGATCAGTTAAGTAAGGTGGAAGTTAGAGGTGAAAGAGTTGATCCACGTATCGCAAAACTGTTAGAGGAACATCAAGCAATAAAGAACTCTGAGTGAAAGAAAATCTTATTTTTATAATAAGATCTTCAGCTGGAGAGGTCGAATGGATAATGCCATTTTGGTTCTTTTTAAAGGAAAAAGAAAAAGACTTCATTATAATTTTTGAGAGTCAAAAAAGTTTCAAGAGTTTGGAACTTAATGAGGAACTTCACACTCTTTGGAATGATAATTTTTTTCAACAAAGTTTCTTTCCGTATCATGATTCTATGCTTTATAAAATAATGGATAATCTTTCTGACGTAGTCATTTTTAAGAATTCCAGATATCGTATTACTTTTGAGAAAATCTTATCTTTCTTATCAATAAATTCTCATTTCAAATCTACTTACACATTTTTGATAAATCGATTCAACTCCTCAAAAGGTTTCTTCCTTTTCAAGGATTACAATGGTGCGAGTTCTCTATCAAAATACTTGGAAAAGAAGTTGAAAAATTCTGATACTATTTTCTTTCCTCATAGTAATCATATATTCAGCGATTCAAATTCAAGCCTAAACAGTAGTGTTTTAGTTAATTCTAAACATCATTTAATCCTCTCAAATCAAACTGACCAAGCAATTTTTAAAAACAATCTTTCTCTTAATTCAATTGCAACCGTTGGATTTACCTTTACAGATAAATATTGGACAAATAGAGTTTTGGAAGATGTTTCTGAAAATGAGATGGAAGTTGAAGACGAAACTTATAATATTTTGTTAATTTCTAGAGCTATACACCCCATATATCTTTCAAGAAAAGATAAGATGGATTATTTAGAGTGGATTCTTGAAGCCTGTTCTAAATTTAAACAAGTTAATTTATTTATAAAGCAACACCCTAGAGAAGTTGAAGAGAATCTTAATTTGAATGAAATTATTCTTAAGCATGATCAAGTTAAAGTTCATATAGCAAACAAAAGTTTGATGAAACTTTGTTCTAACATGGATTTAGTCATATCTTTTTGGACATCAGGTATTCTGCAAGCGAAATTTCATGGTAAACCCGTCATCGAGCTATATGAACCAAAACAAAGAGAACTTGACTGTGCTTATGATAATGAAGGAAAAGTAACTACAATTTATAGAAAGCTTGGGTTGGTGGAAGGTACCTCAATAAAAGATGATTTTATGCGATTATTTACAAAGGGTTTAAATAGTCCAGAAGATAAAATTTGGATCAAACAAAATGAAAATTTCAATACTATTGAAGGTGTTAAAGAAGATTCTTGTATTTTAATTTTTAACTTTCTAAAAGAGATTTCAGAGAAGAAGAACTTTAAATTAATGGATTAGCATTAGTTTTGAAGAAATATGAGCATAAATACACAGAGCGTAATTGATCGACATTTATACTTTTTAAAGTCTTTCTCTGAAGCTAAGAGAGCGATTTATGAAGCTGACTTAAGTTTATTCTCACTCAAACAAGATTGGAAAAGAATATATGGAAATTCTTTCACAGGCGTCCATCACTTTATCTCAGAAACCTATCTCCCCTCTTTATTAGAAGTTGTTGACCAAAAACAAACTGATATCCGGGTCCCGAAGGACTTTCTTTTACCTTCAAGTATTTTTTTAACTTTAAACTCTAATATAACTTTTGGATCCTTAATTTCATGGCAAGTTCGAAGTTTCTTTTACGCCTTATCATTAGTTTTTAAAAATTTTTATATTATTTTGCTTCTTTCCTTTCTCAGAAACAGGAACTTAGAGGGTAAAACCATTATTTATGGAGTGAAAGAAGTTGATTTAGAAGATAACTCGTCTGTATTTAATTTCAGGTATTTTTTGAATTCTATGAATTTTAAAAAAGGAGAGACTATTCATGAGAATGATCTTTTTCCTTATAAATCTTCGAGTCAGACAAAGAGATCAGATGCAGAATCTTCTCTTCAATTGCCCGCAAGAGTATGCTTTTTCTTAAAAAGTTTTTATTTGCTTTCAAAGGGCTGTTTAGGCTTATTATTTGGCAATAAACTAACAATTGTTATTGCCAGTAAGCTTATAAAGGCAGAATATCTTCTGACAATATGTAAGGACAAAAGACCTAAAAATGTTATTTACCCTATCCACTCTGGATTTTTTATTGCTCCAGAAATTGCAATATTAAAGAAAATAAATGTGAATCTCATAGCTTTTGAATTTTCTCAGAGTTATTTCTGGTCTTCTTTGAAGCCACCGAATGATTCGCCTGCCCTGTATTCCTTTTACAGTATGGAAGAAAATAAAAATGCAAATTCAAGATGGCCGCCTACATTACTACCTTCAGAGATTTGGGCTTATGATGAATTCTCTAAGAAATCTTTTCAAACTTTCTTGAACGCAAAAGACAATATTAAAATTAAATTAGTAGGTTCTATTAATATAAGCGATTCTCCAGAATTGAGTGTGCCAAAAAACCAAGCAGACATAGCCATATTTGGTATACAAGATTTAAAAGGACCCTATGAGAACTTTTATGCTAATTCTGATGTACTTAAAAAGTTCTATGAAGATATTAATGAAACCCTAAAAGAGAAAAATATTGTTTCATTCGTTAAGGCTGCAAAGGCTGTAGAAAAGCTTAAGTCTAGCAAAGTAGACCTTAAAAAATTCGATAAATTCTTGTTAATAAACAATATTGCACCTAGAAGGTTAATCAATGAGGTTAATTTAGTTATTTGCTTCCCTTTTACATCTCCTGCGTTTATAGCTAAGAATTTAAACAAGTCTGTAATTTTTTATGATCCTATAGGCATTGTAGATGATACCTTAGATTTTGCCCGCGATATTCCTTTGATCCACGGTAAAGATAATCTATCTATCTATATCGATAAAGTTATCCATGTATAGCAAACTTGGAGGTACTGAGTTAACATAATAGTGATATAAGTTAAACAATAAATAAGTTAAACAATAATTCTTAACTAAAAAATAACTACTTTCTTCCTCGCTTACTTCATTATGGTTAACACTAAAAAGAAGATGCTCTTTACCCTAGAAAAAAAATTATTTCTAGAAGCAAACAAAATTATCAAATCTCATCCCTACCTGGTGGTAATTGCCATGCACGAATATTCAAGAAATCTCTATGATGTAGATCCTCTTATTCCTTATAAGCAAAAGAATCATGTGACAAGATTAATTAAGGTTATGCAAAACCTAATAGAATTTTTAAGTAGTAGTAAAGAATTAGGATCGTATTTTAATGATTTTAATGAAAGTGATTTAGTTTCTGACCCTAAGATTAAATCAGGTCAAGTATACGGTAAATTTTGGAAAGAATTAACAGAGGAAGAAAATTTAAGAACTATCAAATTAATCAAAAATAGGTTTAAGAGCTTTAAGAAAATTAGATTCAATAGTTATTTTAAAAACAAAAATATATTAGATGCTGGTTGTGGAGGAGGTAGATTTTCTTATGCCCTTTCTGGTTTGGGCCCCAAGAAAGTAACCGGTATAGACTTTGGTGTAGATGGTCTTAAGCTGGCTAGGCAAAAATTTAAAGCTAAGAATCTTGAATTTAAGCAGGCAAATGTCTTGGATATACCTTTTAAAGATAATACCTTTGATTTTGTTCTTTCTAATGGAGTTATTCATCATACTGAAGATTTTGAGAAGGGTCTTCATGAAGTAATAAGGGTATGTAAGCCTGGAGGGGATATATACTTATACTTATACGGAAGGGGAGGTCTTTTCTGGTCCTCAAGACATAAAATGAACAAAATGATGAAAATGATACCTCAAGACTTTACAAAGAAGGTGCTCGATAACATTGGAATGCCCACCAATAGATGGATTTTTCAAGATAATTGGTATGTACCTATCGAGAGACATTGCACATATGAAGAGGTTGAAAGGATTTGCAAAAAATTAAAAGTATCTAATATTGAAGTTTCTAAATCAGGTATGCCAACAGACCTGCATATACTGAAAGACAAATACTCTTATTCCGAAGATATTTGGGGTAATGGAGAAGTGAGATTGCTTATCACAAAATAGCTTCGTAAATTTCTTTCCTAATTGTCAATCTTTTAGGGATATGTCATTTGCTAATATAAGTCATTTATTTTTCTTAACAACCTTATCAGAATAGTGCTTAATAGCAGAACTTAGCCACTATAACAATTCTTCACAAGTGAAATTAAAATATTAAAAAAAACTAGGGAATATTTATGTGCGGTATTGCAGGATTTGTCGGAGAATTCAATAGATCAGAGGAAAGCCTCAGTTTAATGCTCGCTTCTCTTCAGCACAGAGGGCCAGATGATCAGCAAACTTTTTTTGATAAACCCTTTTATGGTGGTATGAGACGTTTGTCCATAAACGATCTAGAGGGGGGTGCTCAGCCTCTATTTAATGAAAATAAAGAGATTGTAACTCTTTACAATGGAGAGATTTATAATTATGGATCTTTGAGATCTCTTCTTGAAGGTAAGAATTTTCGTTTTAAGACTTCTTCAGATGGAGAAGTAATCCCTTTCTTGTATGAACTTTATGGCAAAGAAGCTTTTTCTTATCTTGACGGAATGTTTTCGATTTCTATATGGGACACCAGAACAAAAGAGTTAATAATAGCCAGAGATTTTCCTGGAGAAAAACCTTTGTACTATTCTCAAACTGATTTAGGCTTTGTTTTTTCTTCTGAGGTTAAGGCGCTTGAATTAACTTTAGATAATTTATCTTTAGATAGACAGGCTCTGTGGGATTTTCCTTCATTTCTATGGATACCCGAACCAGCAACAGCTTACAAAGAGATCAAGGCTCTTAACAGGGGAACTTTTATGACCATTAACCAATCTGGTGCAATAGAAACCTCAAGCTTTTATCCTAAAAATTACGAGCGAAAATTTGACATCTCTAACTTAGATCAAGCTATATCTACTACCCGAGAAGTTGTAGAAAATTCAATTACTTCACGTTTACTTTCCGATGTACCAGTAGGCAGTTTCCTTAGCGGAGGATTAGACAGTTCAATTGTTGCAACAGTAGCTTCTAGAGAATTATCAAGTTTAGATACATTCACTATTGAATTTGAAGATTTAGATGATCCTTATCATGGGAAAGCCAATGAGTCTTTGGCCGCAAGAGAGACCTCCAAGTTTATAGGTTCTAATCACCATAATGTACCAGTCACCGCACAAGATTTTCGATCTAGCTTAAAAGATTTCGTAAAATATGGAGATTTACCTTTTTCAGTCTCTTCAGGACTGGGCATTATGGCAATCTCTAAGGCGGCCAGAAACAAAGGCATAAAAGTTTTACTTACTGGAGATGGAGCTGATGAATGTTTTGGAGGCTATTCATGGTACAAGAATCTTCTCTCTAAAAAAGTATACCCAAAAAGTAATGTCCTAGATGAAGATATAACCTTTCAAAGTATAGGCATAAATGAGAGCAAAAGGACTGCCGCGCTGCAAAATATGGCCCCAGCTAAAAGAGCATTTGCATGGCACTACTACGCTACGGAACTTGATAAAGATTTATTTTTTGATAATTCTTTTAAAGAAGACCTTTATAGTTCGGTCAGATTCTTTAGCAATCTAGATGAAAGTGGTAAAGATAAACCGATGGAATTCATTAAACATGATAGAAATTTCTATTTTCCTAATGAAATGCTAAGAAAAGTTGATAGATTTGGAATGGCAAACTCAGTTGAAGGAAGAACACCTTTTGCTTCAGCAGAAGTAATTTCTTTATCAAACTACCTTAAGGAAGAACACGTATTTAAAGATAACCACTTAAAATGGCTACTGAGAAAAGCTTTCGAGGATCTATTATCCTCGGATGTTTTTAATCGGCCCAAACATGGCTTCAATGTCCCCATAGACCATTGGCTCAAAACAGAATGGTTTGATTTAGTTGAAGAAACCTTCAGTCCTGGATCAGAAATAATAAAGAATAATATAGTTAAGAGAGATTCTATGGATAAAGCAGTCAAATTATTAAAAGATACTAACAGGCTGCACGGACATACCATCTTTTCATTTATAATATTGAATATGTGGCTAGGGAGGAAAGTTGGAAATAATAGCTGAAATTGGACAGAATCATAATGGTGATCTTGAACTTGCTTGCGAGTTAATTAAGAAGGCTAAGAGTTGTGGTGCAGATGTTGCAAAGTTTCAACTCTATGATGCAAAAAAACTTTTTCCTAAAGAAGGGAATGAGTGGTACGAATATAACTGCAACACTGAACTTACGTTTGAAGATATAAAGGTACTTGATAATGTTTGCAGAGATGTTGAAATTGAATTTATGGCATCAGTATTTGACGTCGAAAGAATAGGCTGGCTAGAAGATCTCAATGTTAAAAGATACAAAATTGCATCAAGATCCATTCATGAAGAGCATTTAATCAATGCAGTTACCAAAACAAGGAAACCAGTATTAATTTCTCTCGGAATGTGGAACCAAGAGTCCTTTCCTTCATACGCAGGAGATATTTATTATTTATATTGTATTTCCAAATATCCTACTCCTCTGAATGAATTAGATTTCAGTAAGATAGACTTTAGTAGTTATGCAGGTTTTAGTGACCATACAGAAGGTGTTGTTGCACCGATTACTGCTTTGGCAAGAGGTGCTAAGATAATTGAAAAACATTTCACAATAGATAAAAGTATGTATGGACCTGACCATTCTGGAAGCATGACCCCAGATGAGTTAATAGAAATTTGCAATTACAGAGACAATCTTAAGGAGTGTCTGTGATTCCCAAGATAACAGTTTATGTAGTGTCTCATAACTACGGAAAATATCTATCTGAGGCTATCGAAAGTGTTCTTAGACAAACTTTTTCTAACTGGGAGTTATTAATTTTCGATGACGGCTCTTCAGATGATACTCAGAAAATCATGGATCTTTATAGAAATCATGAAAAGATTTCCTGTTTTACAACTAAAGGAATAGGTCTCCCTGCTGTAAATAATCTAGCTTTAGAAGCAGCCAAAGGCGAATATATAGTTCGCTTAGATGCAGATGACAAGTTTGAAGAAAATATTCTGTTAATTTTTGACAACTATGTAAGCAAGAAGCCTGATCTAGCTTTATTATTCCCTGATTTTTATTTGATGGATGAAAGTGGAGAGGTATTTGCTCATAAAATGAATTCTTCTCCACATGAAGAAGATCATCTAATGGATGTTCCACCTAATGGAGCTTGCACTTTAGTTAAAACCAATATACTCAAGGACTTAGGAGGCTATAGAGAGGATCTAGGTGCACAGGATGGACTTGATCTCTGGCTGAAGATTAAAGATAAATTTCCTACATACAAAATTAATCTACCTCTTTTTTATTATCGACGACATGGCAAGAATCTTACAGATAGTCCTGTTAAGATTATCAAAGCAAGGCAACAACTAAAAAAGTCTTCAGCCATCAATAAGTTAAAGTCCGAGCAACCTGTTCTTGCAATCATACCTTGCAGAAGGAATTACGATTTTATGCAGGATCTATGGTCAGCTGAAATCAATGGAAAGCTACTTTTAGAAAAAAGTATTCAAACCTGCCTTTCATCAGACCTTATTAATAAAGTTATCGTAACTTGCGATAATCAAGAAGTTAATAAGGTTTTAGATAAATTTCAGGATAAAAGACTATACTTTCATGAGAGAGATGAAGTAAATACTCTCAGATCATCAAATATTTCAAATACTGTTCAAGAAATATTAAAAATACATGATGAAAACTATTCGGGCGTCTCTATATTAAATTTTGTACAAACCCCTTTTGTTTCCTCAGATACTCTCGAAGAAGCCTTAACTTCGCTTATGAGTAGTGAAGCAGAGAGTTCATTTGCAGTTCAGGAAGTTGAAAAAAGAATTTTTAGAAGAGGTCCATTCGGATTAGAAGCTGTAAATTCAGATCCTGAATCATACAATAGTGGCGTCTCTTTGTATCAAGATTCTTCTGCATGCATTGCTTTTAAAAATAAAAATTTACAAAAAGGCTCTATTAGGGGTGCCCGGTCTGCTGGGTTTACTGTTTCTTCGGAAGAGGCTTTTTTTATTTCTTCCAAAAATGATCTTCTATTTGCAAAAGAACTTGAAAAATCTTATTAAATGCATATTTTAAACAAAGCAGTTATTGTTTCAGCAAGACTGGGCTCTACTAGACTTCCAGGAAAAGCCTTAAAATCATTGCAAGGTATAGAGATGATAAGATTTCTATTTCAAAGATTAAAAACTTCAAAATTTCTTGACACCTTTATATTCGCAACTACTCTTTCTGCTGAAGATAAAATCTTAACAGAAATAGCAATAGATGAAGGCTTCAAAGTCTTCAAAGGTTCAACCGATAACCTTGTATCAAGATATTACGAGGCTGCCTCTCTTTATAATGTGGACTTGATATGCAGAGTCACAGGGGATTGTCCTTTTGTAGATGGAAAGATGATAGATTACTGTATCGAGAAAATACTCCATACAACATTTGACTTGGCCACCACAAAGGGAAATTTTCCTGTTGGCTTAGATGCAGAATTTTTTAGAAGAGACTCATTGAGATATTTTTTAGATAACAATTTACTTTCCCCATCACAAAAAGAACATCTCACTCTATATTTTTATGACAACAAAGAGAGATTTCATGTACAAAATATTTCTCCACCTGATATTTGGAACTCTCCTCAATCTTTTACTGTTGACGTGCAAGAAGATTATGATTTTGTACATAAAATAGCAGAGAGATTTAAAAACCCTTTTTTTTCTATTTCTGAACTAATCGATAGGACTTAGAGATGTATAAAAAGTTTTCTAAACCTTCTTCTGATTTATCAAAAGAATCAGATGATTGGCTCTTGAAAGATGATGAGATACTTTTCAGAACCAATGAAGATATAAAAAACCTTTCTTATCTTGCAAATAGAGAGACATGTCTCCTTTGCGGCACTGCTTTAGAAGGTGCAGAATCTTTCATGCATAGATCTGTTGATTATATATGTTGCAGAAATTGTAATCATATACAGTCTGTTCGGATTCCTGCTAGTGAAGCCGAATTTGATCAGATTTATCCGCCATTAAACAAAAAAGATTGGGAAAAAAGAAGAGATAGAATTTATCTGCCAAAGTTAGAATGGATTGAAGAATCATTAAAAATATCAATGCCAAAATTAAGTCTTAAAGATCTGGGTTGGTTAGATTTAGGTTCTGGTGGAGGATATTTTCTAGGAGCTCTGAAAAGCAAGGAATACAAAGATATTAAAGGCATAGAAGAGAACTCCCATTTAATTTCTAGGTCCAATGAATTTTTTCAAGAAGAATTAGTTTTCGGATTAGACAAGTCAGAATTTTATTTAAACCATTCTGAGACTAATATAGTTACTAACTGGTTTGTACTTGAGCACTTAAATGATCCATGGATAATACTTAACAATTTAAAAAATAAACCTAAAGGAACTTTGTTTGCTTTTTCAGTACCCGTTTTTGGATTCGGAACTATTCTTGAACAAGTATCAGAGGAATATGCTGCAAGAAGTCTGGATGGCTTAGTTCACAGGCAAATTTTTACACAACAATCAATAGACTTTATGCTCAATAAGATGAATTATAAAAAGGTTTCTGATTGGACTTTTGGACAGGACAGTCTTGACCTTAAAAGACTTATTTTGAAAAAGATAAATAAAAGAAGCTTCTCAGAAGGTATGCTCCTAGAGGACATTCAGAACAAAGTAGGCAGTATTGTCGATCCAATCCAAGAAGTCCTAGATAGAGCTGACTTCTCTGATGCTAAACATATACTCTCAATAAAGGATTAACTTTGTCTAAAAGAATAGGGATTATAGATTACGGAGTAGGGAACCTTACCTCAGTTAAGAATGCACTTGATTTTATCTCAGTAGAAGCAAAAGTTTGTACTAGGAGTGATGAATTAAATGACTTACACGGAATTATATTACCAGGAGTTGGAAGTTTCCCTGCAGGAATGCAAAACCTAGAATCTCTGGGTATTATTCCTGCTATTGTTGATCAAGTTAAATCGGGATTACCGTTGTTAGGAATTTGTCTTGGTATGCAACTTCTTGCTAGATCTAGTGATGAATTTGCCCTAACTAAAGGTCTTGATTTGATACCTGGAACGGTGAAGAAATTAGATGATCAAAATGGCAATTTAAGGATTCCTCATATAGGTTGGAATGGAGTTGTTTTCGATGAATGTTTTCTTGCTAAAGGTCTAGATGAAGAAGAAGACTTTTACTTCGTTCATTCCTATGGTTTTTCTAATGTTGATGAAGATTATGTAAAAGGTACATCTCAATATGGTGATAAAGTTGTCGCTATTGTCGAGAGAGATAATATTTTTGGTACTCAATTTCATCCTGAAAAAAGCCAGAAAGCAGGTCTTGAAATGTTAAGGAATTTCTCCAATTTATGTTGAAAGTTAGACTAATTCCAGTGCTATTCTTAAAGGATGGTTATCTCGTTAGAAGTGAAAGCTTTAAAATTCACCAAAATCTTGGCAATCCTGTTGCACAAGTACAAAGATATAATCTGTGGAATGTTGATGAACTTATTTATATAGATATTTCCGAATCAGATACATATTCAAAAAAAAGACTAGATATGGGTGAATCTGATATCCCTTCTAATATTAGTGAATTAATAACAGTTGTATCCAAGAATTGCTTTATGCCTTTAACTTTTGGGGGACGAATTAGATCTATAGACGATATTTCTTTACGCATGTCATTGGGAGCAGATAAGGTTTCAATTAATTCACAGGCATATGCTGATCCAGATTTTATAGAACGCTCTTCAAAGAAATTTGGAAGTCAGGCCATAGTTGTGTCAATAGACTATAAGCTTAATGATAAAGGAGAAAATAAAGTATTTGTAAACAGAGGAACTGAAGAAACTGAATATTCGCCTGAAGAATGGGCTATTGAGTCAGAACGTCGCGGAGCTGGTGAAATATTGTTGAATTCTATTGATAAGGATGGTTTAGCATCTGGTTACGATACAGCAGTTATTAAATCAGTAGTTTCTTCAACTAAAATACCTATAATAGCGTGCGGCGGAGTGGGAGAATATAGTGACTTTGCTAAGGGCATAGAGGAAGGCAATGCTGATGCAGTTGCAGCAGGAAATATCTTTCATTTCAGAGAACTTTCGTATCCTCTTGCAAAAAAGTTTTTAAAAGGAAAAGGTTTAAACTTCAGGTAATTAAATGAAATATTGTGTCAAGTGTGTGTTCTCTTCAATATCTGCTACACCCTTAACTTTTGATGAAGAGGGAATTTGCAGCGGATGCAGAGCTTCTAAACTTAAAGATGAAATAGATTGGACTGATAGGGAGTCTAAGTTTAAAGAACTTGTAAACGAATATAGGGATGAAAATAATTATGATTGCTTATTGCCTGTTAGTGGAGGTAAAGATAGTTATTTTGCAGCCCATGTTGCCAAAGAAAATGGACTAAAAGCTCTAATGGTAACTTACCATGGTAATAACTATACTCCTGAAGGAGAAAGAAACTTGAATAGAATGAAAGATGAGTTTGAATTTGATCATATTATCTTTCGACCCTCAACTGAAGTGCTTATCAAATTGAACAGGGTAGGTTTCACTAAAACAGGCGACATGAATTGGCATTGTCATGCGGGAATCTTTACCTATCCAATGCAAATGGCTATTAAATATAATATCCCTTTAGTTTTTTGGGGCGATCATGGATTCACTGAACAGGGAGGAATGTATTCTCATAACGACTTTTTTGAATATACCGCTAAAGATCGTTATGAACATGCACTTCACGGGTTTGATTGGTTTGATTTTGAAGGTGAAGAAGGCTTAACAAAGAAGGACATGGATTTTCTTGTTTATCCTTCAGATCAAGAGGTTATGGATGTTGGTTTAAGAGGAATCTTTTTATCTAATTATTTTAAATATGACGGCGACTATCATGCCACAATAGCTGAAAAACACTATAATTGGGAGACCTATTCAGGTAATTTCGACAGAACTTTCCGCAAATCTTCAAATTTAGATGATATGCATGAGAATGGCATCCACGACTATCTAAAATTTATAAAGTTTGGATATGGGAGAGGAACAGACCATTCAAATTATGATATAAGAAACGGTAAGATGACAAGAGAAGAAGGGATTAAGATGGTACTTAAGTATGACCATATAAAGCCTAGTGATTTAGAAAGATGGTTAAATTATGTAGATATGTCCGAGGAAGAGTTTGATCGAATAGCCGATACATTCAGAGATGAGAGGGTTTGGAGTATTAAGGACAATTGTTGGTTTAAGGAAAATATTAATAAAGAAATGCAAAATTATGGAGAAGTAAAGGGCTATCCTAAATGGCATAAAGTAGATTAAATATGCAGTTAAAAGAGCATGACATACGGCCATCTGAACTTGACGAAGGTAAAATAAAGGCTTTAGAAGAAGATCTTGAGAGGCTTCATGCAAATATTGATGATTTTGTTGAGGTAAATTGTCCCGCTTGCTCTTCAAGTTCTTCGATTTTTGAATTTGAAAAATATGGTTTTAAGTTTGAGCGATGTACTGATTGCCAAACTGTATACATGAATCCTAGAGCTACACCCGAAATACTGGATGATTTTTATTCGAATTCTAGGTTATATGCTTATTGGGATAAATATATTTTTCCTGCTTCAAGATCTACAAGGATGCAAAATATCTTTAGACCCAGAGTTGAGTACATAAATGATTTATGTAAAAAAGAGAATATTGAAACAAATTTGATTGTAGAAATTGGCTCCGCATCAGGAATGTTCTGTGAAGAAGCTACTAAATCTAATCATTTTAAGAGAGTTCTAGGGATCGAACCAAGTTCTGATCAGGTAGAAACTTGCCGTCAGTTAGGTCTAGAAGTTATAGAATCAACAATAGAGAATGTCAAAGATTTAGATCAAACTGCCGATATTGTTGTGAGTTTTGAAACAATAGAGCATATCTCTTCACCTAGTTCTTTTATTCTGTCCGCACGTAATATTTTAAAAAAGGAAGGATTAATGGTCCTCACATGTCCCAATTACCTAGGTTTTGATATTCTTTGCATGGGAAAGAACTCTGACAGTTTAGATGCCGAACATATAAATATGTTTAATCCTGATTCTTTAAGATTACTAGTTGAAAACTCAGGGTTCTCAGTACTTGAGATTTCTACACCCGGAAAATTAGATGTGGATATTGTTCAAAAGAATTACAAACTAAATAAATTATCTTTTGAGAAAAATAGTTTCATGCATCATCTATTTAATCATTCTGATCAAAAAATCTTAAATAAATTTCAAACCTTTCTTAGTGATAATCTATTATCTTCTCATATGTTAATCGCTGCAAAGAAATTATAAGTATGATCACTAATATATTGATCTAGTTAAACTTATTAAATAAGGTTATTTTGATTCAATAGCTATAACATATCCAAATGGGGAATTTTTTTTATAATAGAAGAAAAAAATTGATTTGAAAAACAACAATATAGGATTATCAATGTTCGATGATAAAACAGTTCTTATAACTGGAGGCACTGGCTCATTCGGTACCCAGTTTGTAAGGAGAATCGCAAAAGATTTCAAACCTAGGAAAGTAATAATTTACTCACGAGATGAGTTAAAGCAATTTAATATGCAGCAAGACTTTCCTGAAAAGGACTTCCCTTTTTTAAGGTTCTTTATTGGAGATGTAAGAGATCTTCCTAGACTAGAGATGGCCATGAGAGATGTAGACATAGTGGTACATGCTGCAGCTTTAAAGCAAGTTCCTGCTGCTGAATATAACCCTATGGAATGTATTAAGACAAATATTCATGGAGCAGAAAATGTCATTCAGGCTTCTATTAAAGAAGATGTAGAAAAAGTAATTGCCTTGTCAACTGATAAAGCAGCAAATCCCATAAACTTGTATGGTGCCTCCAAACTAGCCTCAGACAAACTATTTGTTGCCGCTAACAATATGACCGGAACGAAGGAGATCAAGTTCTCTGTTGTAAGATATGGTAATGTATTGGGCTCAAGAGGCTCTGTTGTTCCCTTTTTCTCTGATCTTATTTCTAACAATAGTAAAAGTCTTCCTATAACAGACAAAGAGATGACAAGATTTTGGATAACCTTAGATCAGGGGATTGATTTCGTTGTAAAGAGTCTCAGTAGAATGAAAGGTGGGGAAATATTTATACCAAAAATACCATCTATAAAAATAACCGATCTTGCCAAAGCAATGGCTCCGGATCTAGAACTTAAGTTCATTGGTCTTAGACCAGGAGAAAAGATTCATGAAATTATGTGTCCTGCTGACGATTCTCACTTGACTATAGAATTTAATGATCATTTTGTTATAGCTCCAGCTATTGATTTTGTTGATAGAACAAACTCTTTTACAAAGAATTTCTTAGATGAAGAGGGTGTGCTTGTGCCAAGAGGTTTTGAGTATAATTCAGGCAACAACCCAGTATTTTTGTCTCTAGATGAAATCAAGGAAATGAATGAAATAGCAGGATATCAATGATCCCATATGGTAAGCAAAATTTGGATGAAGAAGATATCCAATCTGTTGTAGATGTTTTAAGGTCTCCTTTAATCACGCAAGGCAAAGTCGTACCTGCATTTGAAAGATCAATTTCTGAAAGAGTCGGCTCAAAATATTCAGTTGCTTTTAATAGTGCAACGAGCGCTCTACATTCTGCCTGCTTATCTTTAGGTCTTTCTAAAGGAGATATAGGTTGGACTGTACCAAATAGTTTTGTAGCAAGTGCCAACTGCATACTACTTACAGGTGCTAAGGTAGATTTTGTGGATATTGATGAAAGATCAAATAACATATCTTTAGAAAAACTTTCTGAAAAACTAAAGACTGCAAAAAAAAGAAATAAACTACCTAAGGTTCTCGTTCCAGTTCATTTTTCAGGTCAACCCACCATACAAGAAGAAATAAAAAAACTATCCCGGGAATACGGATTCAAAATCCTTGAAGATGCTTCGCATTCAATAGGGGCATCTAGGAATAATGAAATGGTCGGAAGCTGTAAGTGGTCAGATATTACGGTTTTTAGCTTTCACCCTGTAAAAATAATAACTACTGGCGAAGGGGGGATGGTTACTTGCAACAACAAAGCTACCTACAATAAACTAAATTTATTGAGATCTCATGGCGTCACAAGAGATTTTGACAAGAAGGCTTACGGTGATTGGTTCTACAAACAAGTTGAATTAGGATTCAATTATAGGATGACCGACATTGCAGCCGCTCTTGGCTTAAGTCAACTTAAGAAATTAGAATCTTTTATTGATTCAAGAAAAAAAATAGCTTTAGAATATGATTCTCTTCTTGAAGGAGTACCATTATCCTTACCTTATTCTCCCCAAGGAAATAAATCTTCCTGGCATTTATATGTAGTGAATTTCGATGATCTATCTAAAGATCTCAAAGATATTAGAAATATTATTTATAAAGACCTAGTTAAAAATGGATATGGTGTTAATGTTCACTACATACCTATCCACTTTCATCCCTTTTATAGAAAGTTAGGTTTTAATATAGGAGATTTTCCTAACTCAGAACGATACTACAAAACTGCACTCAGCTTACCGATCTTTCCTAACTTTAAAGAAAAGGATCAAAAAAACGTTGTGAAAATAATTAAAAGTAATTTACTTTAATGTCTTTCTCCAAAGTTATCTTAGGTTCTGCTCAGTTCATGAAAGGATATGGGATAGCAAATAATCCAGCTAATTACAGCATTGAAGAGATGCATAAAGTCCTTGATTATTCGCTAAAGATAGGAATTGATACAATTGATACAGCACATGCCTACGGTAATGCTGAAAAAATCCTAGGTGACTTCGGTGTTGACTCCTTTAAAATAATTACAAAAATTCCTAAACAAGAACAAAAGTCTAAAAGCAGTCAAGCTTGGATAGCTAGCAAATTAGAAGAATCTCTAAAAGATCTTAAAGTAGAAAGCTTATACTGCCTTCACTTACATAATCCAAAGGACATCTTAACTTCAGAAGGAAAAAAAATTGTTTCACAACTTAAAGAGCTCAAAAAAAATGGTTTGATTCAAAATATTGGATTTTCTTTATACGATTCTGATCAATTAGAAGATCTATTAACTACAATGAGACCTGATATTATTCAAGTGCCATTAAATATTTTTGATAGAAGGATGATAGAAAACGGCACTATCAATAACCTCCGTGATCAAAATATCTCAATACACATTAGATCTATATTTCTTCAAGGTGTATTAATCATGAGACAAGAAGATAGGCCTAATTATTTTAAATACTGGGGGGAGTTATTCAAAAAGTGGGACAATTGGAATGACCATAAAAGTTTTAATAAGGTTAAAAATAGCTTTAATTTTTCCATGAATATTAAAGATATACAAAATGTGATTGTTGGAGTTAATGATTTAGATCAACTACAAGCACTTTACCAACACTATGAAGCCAAAGATATAGTATTACCTTTGGAGCTTTCTTCTAATGATGAAAATTTATTAGATCCTAGAAAATGGCAGATATGAAATTTTTACAAGTATCAAAAGAGATTCAACAATTAATTGAACATTCAAAAATAAAATTTGCCAATAAGGCTTCAGCTTTAGAAGATTGGCTTTTAGCGGAAAAGGAAATAGATTACCTGCCTGTTTTACACTCTAACAGTAGTATCAATTACCAGGAACAATACTATTATGAATTAAATGATGAAATAGTAGACTTATCCCAAGTAATCTATTGGGACAATAGGGTTGTTGGTATTCTTTCTTTAACTTTATCCCAAAAGGATAACAATCTCCATCTAACCTCACAAGGCGGTCCTGTTCTGCAGCCCTTACTTAAAGAAGAGATGCCAAGGAGCTCACAAAAAAAAATTTATAATGAATGTGCATATTTGATTAATGAAATCGTTAAAATTTATGAAATTAACGAATTTTCATTAAGAGAGGTATATACCAATGGGTCTTCTATTTCACCTTGGTATGAGTATTTTCTTGATAATGCCTATGATTCAAGTAATCAATTTTTCTTAATCTTAAATCTGGAAGGGGGTTACGATGAGATCAAGAAAAATTATAGGAAAAGTTATAAATCTCTTATCAATAAGGGACGAAAAAATTGGAATGTAAAGATATGGGAAGATGATCATTCTCGTTGGGAAGAGTTTCGAAAGCTTCATCAAGAAGTCTCTGGAAAAGTAACAAGATCTAAAAAAACTTGGGAGATTCAGAGAGATAATCTTGAGGATAAGAATGCAATCTTTATATATATTTTAAACAATACAGATGAAATAGTTGGAGGAGCTTATTTTGATCTTACTAAAGATGAAGCCAATTACTCAGTTGGAGTTTATAGACGAGACCTATCTGATCAACCTCTCGGACATGTGGTTCAAGATAGAGCAATTCAATATTTTTTAGATTTAGGACTAAAAAGATATAAGATTGGTCATAAACCGTTTCAAACTCTCAATTCAGAATTATCTCAAAAAGAGAAATCAATTTCTGAATTCAAAAGTGGTTTTGGGGCAGAATTAGTGGCCGAGCCTCAATTAAAAAAAATGAAATGACATTATTATGAAATTAGACCAGCTCTTCTTCACAAGAATAATCTTTTTTATATCTTTTGTTTGTTTGGCTTATATAGTAAGTGAATTTTCTCAACAGAAAGACACTTTTAATTATCTTGAGTCTATCTTCAAATATGAGGAAGATGCTATGAGCATTTTTAGTAGGGTCTATTTTTTTACAGGTATGATTACTTATTTAGATGGACTCACTTCTTTAAATGGTGTTCAAGTGATGCATTTGATTATTATCACCATAATAGGGATATTTCTTACAAGGCAAATAAATACTCCTCTAGAAGGTATCTTTCTTTTAACTTTAGCCGTATCTCCATTAATCTCTGATAATTTCAGAGGTGTGATTAGGCAGGGTTTTGGATTTTCATTACTTCTTATCGGTCTCCTAGCAGACAAAAAATTAATTAGATATGCATTCTTTGGTGCTGGCTTTTTTATTCATAATCTATTGATCTTACCTCTTGCAGCTGTTCTAGTTAGCTTCTCATTTCAAAAATTAGCTAATTCAATAAATTTAAAGGATTCGCAGAAGCCTCCCTTATATTTCTTATTAAGCTTTATTGCGTGCCTGTTTATTTTTATGGCGATTTATCTGCAAATTTTTTCCGCTACAAATCTTTCCACTGGAATAGATACTGCTAAGAGCGGGCTTGATTTTGTCTTCTTTTTAGGTTTTCTCTCGTTAATGTACATTTTTTCTGGCTTACAAAAGTACAAATGGTTCTATGAAAGTGTTTTTTTCCTTTTTATATTTTTGACCACCTACTTCTTATTGACCGGAAGTGCCAGACTTTTAATGGTTGGCATGCCCTTCATAATAATGTTCATACTAAATATAAAAGAATCAGAAACAAAATACTTTTTCTTAGGTTTATTTTTGCTTCACAGCATAATTAGGCTTTTTATGAATCCTGGCAATTTCATATCTATCTAATGAATCTGTATGTCGTTGCAAAACCATATGATATTGATCAAGTAATCTCTAATGAAAGGAATCAAGATAGCCAAAAGGATCTTTGGTTGGTGCTTAATCTTGACAAAAAGACCCCTTCTGTTTGTTTAGAATATCTTTCAGAATTAAATCAAAAGAATACCTTAATTTTGAGAAGCCCAATATTTTCTGATTTATTTTTCAATAAAGAAATTTCTTCGAGATATTTTGTTAGGATCGAACATAATTTAGAAAAAGAAAAGGAAGATAATCTCTCTTCTATTATTGTAGTTGCATACAAAATTATCAGATTTTTATATAAGATATTTTCTTTCTTTCCAGCCTATCTGTATTGGATAATTTCTTACTATAATTACATTTACAATCTTAGAAGCCTCAAGATAGAGACTCTTTATACTCAAGCTTGGATCACTAAATTATTACCTTTAGCTACAGTTGAGTTTAATGAAATCGTCTTTTACGACGGAGGAAAGTCAAGTGAAGATAATAATGACAAAGAAGTCTTTTACAATGAAGGACCTTTTCATCTACTTGTAAGAACCTTAAAGGACAAGAGAAATTTTGCTATGCCTTTCTTCTTAAAAGAAAAAATTACAAACACCTCTAAGCTTGATTCACGCTATGCAAATAACTACTATCCATCTAAAAATAGTAATTACGACAACCTAAAGTTCAAAGATGTTGACAAGTCGTTTTTGTTAATCGCTGGTTCTTATGAGCAAATTAATGAGAGTTTCCAAGATAGAATTAAAGCGTCAATGAGAAAAAATAATTTAAATTTAAGCAAATTCAATAATCTTGTTTATAGGCCGCATCCAAGAAGAATGCTTTCAAAGAAAGAAAAAAGGATGCTTCAGGATATGAATTTTTCAATAATCCCATCAGTTGTTAGTCTAGAATCAGACTTACAAAGGGATAGGGTGCTCACAAATAAACTTCCCGGGTGCATTTTTATACAAAACTCCAGCGCTTCGGTAATTCTAAAAAAATTTCTTCCTAAGAAAGTAAAACTAATAACTGAGGAAGTTTAATTTGAGAAATAACAATGTAGCTATCTTTAGTGCTGATATGGGCAGAGGAGGAACTCAAAGAGTTCTGGCCACTCTGTCAAACTATATAAGTAAAGAAAGAGAAGTAGATCTCTTGCTTCTAAATAAAGAAGGTCATTACTTAAGAGAGATAGACAAAAATGTTAATTTGATTGACTTGGATTCTTCCAGAAGTATCTTTTCTTTTTTTAAGTTATTAAAGTATTTCAACAGGAGGGAACCAGACTTATTTATTGCTTCAATGGAGCACTTACATTTCATCTCTGCTATAGCAATACTCTTAAGCAAATCTAAAGTAAAAGCTATATATAGACTCCCTTCTAATCCTAGTTATATATATACGGAAAGAGAACATCCTACACTTTATAAGAAAATTCAATACAAGGTTCTTAAAATTAGTCTTAAATTTATTTATAACCTTAACTTTGTTGAGGCTATCATTGTCCCCAGTGAAAAGGTTAAGGAGGATTTTCTTCTGCATTTCTCCCTGAAGCATTCAAATAAATTGAGAGTAGTTGCTAATCCTATCGATACAATTCAACTAGATAAAGTGGAACCAACTAAGGAAGTCTTCTTTACAAACGATTATCCGATTGTCCTCTCTATGCAGAGATTTGAAATGGAGAAAGATAATTTCACTGTTCTAAGATCTATCAAAGAGACCCTTAAGACAAGAAATGTAAATTTCTTATTATTAGGTGAGGGAAGCCAAGAAAAAGAATTAAAAAATTTAGTACAAGATTTAGGTTTAGAAAATAATGTTCTATTGCCAGGTTTTTACGCAGATCCTTTCCCAATTTTAAAAAAAGCGGATGTATTTGTACTTTCCTCTTTTGCTGAAGGTATGCCGAACTCTTTATTGCAGGCGCTTTATTTTAATCTACCAGTAATTGCAACTGATTGTAACTTTGGACCATCAGAAATATTGGAAGATGGAAAATGGGGAGCTTTAGTAGAGATAGGTGATTATTCATCTATGTCAGAAGAGATAATCAAAGCTCTAGATGGTAAATTGCAGACCATGCCTAAGGAGATTTTTAAGAAAAAATATTCCGCAAGCTTGATTTCAAAAAAATATCTTACTCTAGATGCGTAAGATTAGAATTTTACATATCATTCCGAGTCTCGAAATAGGAGGAGCGGAAACCTTCATGTACAGATTAGTAAATCAAGATAAGAATAATTATCACTTCATTTTGTGCTTAAAAGATAAAGGTTTCTATGGAAAGAAGCTTGAGGAAGAGGGCTATGCTGTATTTGAATTAAACTTGGGGATCAATCTTAATTTTTTTAAGGTAATCCAAAATTTAAATTTTATCTTCCGATCGCATAAGCCCGAGATTCTAAATTGTTGGATGTATCATGGTGCTTTATTTGGAACCCTCATATCTTTCTTCTACAAAGTTAAAGGTCTTTTCTGGCTAATACGGCACTCTGAGCTAAATTTAAAATCTACAAAGATTTCTACTCTTGTTGTAGCTAAGTTATGTGCTTTTCTTTCTAAGAATCCTAAATCGATTATTTATAACTCTGAAGAATCTAGAAATGTACATGAAAATTCTGGATATGATCAACAAAAGTCTTTAGTCATAGGCAATGGTTTTATGTTAGATAAATTTTACCCAGATAAGGCCGATCGATTTAATTTGAGGAAGATTCTGAATATTCCAGAAAGTACTTTTGTTTTTCTTCATGTTGCTAGATGGCATAAAGATAAAGATCATGAAACATGTCTCAAATCCCTAGCTTTATTTCAATCGAAGCATAACATTGACTGGAAAATAATTTTTGTTGGTACAGGAATGAATAAAACAAATGCTAAGTTACAAGAGCTGATTGTTGGCAATAATCTTTCAGATAGATGTATTCTTTTAGGAGAGCGTCCAAATACTAAAGAGTTATACAATGCTGCTGATCTTACCTTGCTGACAAGCATTACAGAATCCTTTCCAAATGTTATTGGAGAATCTATGGCATGTACTACTCCTTGCATATCCTCGGATGTTGGAAATGTTAGAGGTCTTTTACTTAACCAAAACTGGATATTTCCGATCAAAGATCATAATCAAATGTCGATGATTTTGACCAAAGCAATTTTACTTAAATCAAAGCCAGAAGAATGGCTAAAGTGTAAGAGCGAGTCTAGAAGCTTGATCGAAAGAAAATTCTCTTTTGAAAAAGTATTAAGTTTGTATCAATCCAATTGGAAGGCATCTATATGAAATATATTATTCGTATCGATGATATAACTCCCAGGATGAATCATTGTAATTTTAATATTTTAAAAGATACCTTAACCTCTCTAGATATAAAACCAATTATAGGGGTTGTACCAGACAATAAGGATGAAAATCTTAATTTTGGTGATGAAGATAAAAATTTCTGGGACTCCATGCGAGAGTTAAAACGATTGGGATGGACGATAGCTCAGCACGGCTATAGGCATGAATACGTGTCTAGAGATGCAGGATTGTTGGACATCAATCAATTCTCAGAATTTTCTGGTCTAGGTTTTCAAGAACAATTGAGTAAAATCCAGTCTGGTAAGAGAATCTTGCTGGAGAATGATATTTGGGAACCAGTATTCATGGCTCCAGGACATTCATTCGACAAAACAACTCTAGCCGCCCTAGAAGAGAGTAATTTCAACTATGTCACAGACGGGCTTGGTTTATATCCTTGGCAAGAAAACAATTTAATTTTTGTTCCTCAAGTTTTTTCTTCCTTTACTAGTTTCGGTTTTGGAATCTATACTGTCTGCCTTCACATCAATAAATTATCTGAAGAGCAAATTCAACTTCTAATAAAAAGAATAAAAGAAAATAGGAAAAATATTATATGCCTATCTGAAGCCGTTCTATATACAAAAAAACCTAGCTTGTTGGAAAATACCTTTATGTATTTTGTTAAACATTTATTGAAGATGAAAAGGGGATTCTGAAAAAGAAATGAAAATTATCAACGCACCTAATATATTGAGTATCTGCAGAGTTTTATTAGTTCCTATCATTATTTATTTTTATCTCTACAAAATTGATGGCTTCGAGTATTTAGCAGCAATACTTTTTATTTTGGCTTCTATCACTGATTGGCTTGATGGGTATTTAGCTAGAAAGTTTCATACTCTTTCAGAATTAGGCAGTGTCTTAGATCTATTGGCAGACAAAATCTTAGTTTTAGTAACTCTTTTTTTCATAGTAGCAGTATATTCTGATAATCTTTTAACAATATTTGGTTGTCTTATTTTGATAAGAGAGATCATTATCTTGTCAGTACGATCTGTATACGGACAAAAGCAAATGAAAGTGATCTATATAGGAAAAGTCAAAACTTTTTTACAAATGTTCGCCATCGCATTGCTTCTTATGATCGACCCGAAATATGAAATGGGACTACTTGTCTTGTCAGAAGGTGTACTCTTATTATCTGTTATAATCGGTTATCTATCTTTATGGGCTTATATACAAAAGCTCAAATAATGTAAATTTATGGCTGAGTGGCAGAGTGGTTATGCAGCGGATTGCAAATCCGTCAACGCCGGTTCGATTCCGACCTCAGCCTCATTACATCAAAAGAACAATGTTTATTTGTAATCAAATACTTGGATGATCTTCTTTAAATAAGAAGTATTTCAATTATTGTCCTATAATAGTCTCAAGCCCGGGTGGTGGAATTGGTAGACACAAGGGACTTAAAATCCCTCGAAGGAAACTTCGTGCCGGTTCGAGTCCGGCCCCGGGCACCATGTACAAGCTATGGAAAAAATCTTTTTTGATAAAAAAAATGATCGGTTGGTTTATATTGAGAAGGAGGCCAATCAAGATCTTTGGAGTGAATTATGGCTATCTGATGAAAATTTAGAGTCGTCAATCAAAAAAAGAAATACATTTGTTTCTACATATACCAAGAATTACCTTGCTCCTGGTTCAAAAATTTTGGAAGGTGGTTGTGGAAATGGGCATCATGTTTACTCATTAAAATACAACAACTTTGATTCCTTTGGAGTTGACTATGCTGAAGATGTAGTTAAAAAGATAAACTCGCTAGTACCGGAACTTGATATAAGACAAGGTGATGTTTTTAATCTCCAAGAAGAAGATCAATCACTAGATGGATATTGGTCACTTGGAGTAATTGAACATTATTTTGACGGGTATGATGGCATTACCGATGAGATGAAAAGAGTTCTCAAAAAGGATGGATATTTATTTCTTACTTTTCCATGGTTTAATCCATTAAGGAAAAGAAAGGCCAACTTAAGCAAATATTCTTTATTTGAGGAGGATACTAATATCCAAGGATTTTATCAGTTTGCTCTAGATGAAAACGAAGTGATTGAGCATCTTAAAGATGATTTTGATTTAGTCTACTCAAGAGGTTTATCAGCATTTGAAGGTCTTTTGAAAGAAACAGAATTAATAGGAAAGATTCTGGGATTCATCCACTCCCTTTCCAAAAAATCAATTATTTTTAAAGTTATCTCTAAATCACTGCATTTATTTCTAGATACAAAAATTTTCTCTAATCAATATGGCCACTCAATCCTATTGATCTTTAAAAAAAAAATTTAGTTTTCAATGACTGGTCAATATTTAATTACAGGGGCTAATGGTTATGTAGGAAGCCGTTTGTGCGAATATTTCAATCACCATAAAAAAAAATTTATTCCATTAAGTAGAAAGAGTTCCCTCGGCATTTCATTAGACTTATCTTTAATGGATTTTCCTGACACTATCTTCGAGAATATTGACTCAATAGTTCATTTAGCCGGTTTAGCACATGACTCAACCAATAACCAAGATAGAAACAAGTACAATATGATCAATGGATATTCAACCATCAATCTGGCAGAAAAAGCTTCTAAAAATGGAGTAAAAAGATTTATATATATCAGTTCTGTTAAAGCAGAAGAAGATTCAGTATATGGAAATTCAAAAAAATTAGCAGAAGATGGACTAACGGCATTGGCTCATAAAACAGATATGTGCATATCCATTATCAGGCCATCATTAGTTTATTCGAAGAATCCAACCGGAAATATGAAAAAACTTTACTCAGCAATTAGATGGGGTCTTTTTCCTCCACCTCCTGAAATTAATAATGAAAGATCTTTAATTCATCTTGATGATCTTTGTATAGCTATAGATACCATTTTGGAAAAGAATAATTCGACAGGCTCAAAATTTATTTTAACGGATAATAAAATATACTCGACAAGGAAGATCTATGAGGAGCTGTGCTTTTCACAAAAAAAACAATTACCTTCTTGGACAATACCCGTATCCTTGGTTAACGTTGCGATAAAAGTCTTACCTTCTGCAAAGAAACTTTTTTCAAACGATAAATATGATTGCAGTGATTTAACTGAATTTGGTTTTTCACCAATATTTTCCCTTAAAAATATAAATGAATCGCTCTTTTGAACTATTCTTAATAATATTGATGGGATTTTTCTTGTTAATTCCAGCAATTTTCATTGCAATCTTAATTAAACTTGATTCAAGAGGTCCTATTCTCTACAGATCTAAAAGAATTGGAAAGGGTAATGATATATTTTTCATGCCAAAATTTAGAACAATGCTAGTAGGAACGCCTCAAGTTGCAACACATCTTTTGGAGAATCCTGATCATCATCAAACAAAAGTTGGAAAAATTTTAAGAAAAACTAGTTTAGATGAGATTCCTCAAATACTCTCTGTTTTTAAAGGAGACATGGGATTAGTTGGACCAAGACCCGCATTATTTAATCAATATGATTTGATTAAACTTAGAACAGACAAAAAGATTCATCTTTTGAAACCTGGAATTACTGGATGGGCTCAAATTAACGGGAGAGATAATTTAGATATTAAAGATAAAGTAAAATTAGATGAGTTTTATCTCACAAAGAGATCTACTATGTTAGATTGCTGTATATTAATACTTACACTTAAAAAGGTGGTATCAAGAGAAGGAATTTCACACTAGCAAAGATGCCAATGAATAGATTATCTATCTTAAGTCGAATTTTAGAGTATCCCAGATACTTTAAAGTATTAATCATGATAATCGCTGATTACCTATCTTTATTATCATCTCTAGTGTTGACTATTCTTTTTGCCAATAAAAGTTTTTTCTTTTTTGATCTCATAGAAATTATAGGACTTTTCTCAATTCCATTAGTCACCCTTTCTGTCTTTATGTTATTGAGAGTTTATAAATCCATGGTTAGATTTATTAATTTTAATGGGCTAATAACCATATGTGCAGGTATTTTTCTCTCTACTGCAATTCTAATGATGTGTCGTTATCTCTTTCTAGGAATGCTATATTTTACTCCTATAACTTCACTTCTTACTTTATCGGACATACTTATCTATTCCGCCTTTTCTTTTGTCTTGATTTTAGGATCTAGGCTGCTGGCGTACTCTTTGTTTGAAAATACAACTGGAGCAAAGAAAGTTGCTATATATGGAGCTGGCTCAGCGGGAGTTCAATTGGCAAGTGCTTTGAGATTAAGTAAAGAAATGAATCCTACTTGTTTCGTCGATGATGATAAGAAGCTTCATGGAACACTCATCGGAAACTTAAAGGTCTTGACCCGAAAAAAACTTTTAAGAAGAATTCAAAAAGGAAAAGTAGACGAAGTGCTCATTGCAATTCCTTCAGCTTCTAGAATGAAATTAAAGTCTCTTTTAGAGGAGATAGAAGGCACATCGGTTAGAGTAAGAATCCTTCCAGGAGTATCAGAATTAGCACAAGGAAAAATATTGGTTAAAGAGCTGAAAGAAGTCGCTCTTGAAGATCTATTGGGAAGAAATGAAATTATCCCTAACCTACATCTTCTTCAAAAAAACATCAAAGGTAAGAATGTCTTAATAACTGGTGCAGGGGGTTCAATAGGCTCTGAAATAAGTAGGCAAGTAGCAAAAAATGATCCTAAAAAGATTATTCTGCTTGATTCAAATGAGTATGCTCTATACTTGATTAAGAATGAAATTGAAGAACTTGAATCTAAAATAGATATTGTTAGTATTATTGGTAGCGTTATTAATAGAGAACGGATGCGGGAAGTTTGCTCCTCATTCGATGTTCAGACTATCTATCATTCAGCAGCTTACAAACACGTATCTCTTGTAGAGGAAAATCCCTTCGAGGCGGTATCAAATAATATATACGGAACAAAAATTTGTGCTGAATCAGCAGATGAGACAGGAGTTGAAACTTTTGTCTTAATTTCTACAGATAAGGCAGTAAGGCCTACAAATATTATGGGAGCTACGAAGCGATTTGCAGAGCTTATACTTCAATCAATGGCTCTTAAAAGTAACACTAACATGACTATAGTTAGATTTGGCAATGTAATTGGCTCTTCAGGATCTGCAATCCCGTTGTTTCTTAAACAAATTAAGAATGGAGGTCCAGTCACCGTTACAGATCCTGAGGTCATAAGATATTTTATGACAATACCGGAGGCAGCAGAGTTGGTCATTCAAGCTGGAGCCATGGGGAAAGGAGGAGATGTCTTTGTTCTTGATATGGGAGAGCCAGTTAAAATTGTGGAGCTTGCAAAGAAGTTAATTAGATTAAGTGGCATGGAGTTAAAAACAATTGATAATCCCGATGGAGACATTGAAATAAAGTTTACTGGCCTTAGAGCAGGAGAAAAGTTATACGAGGAATTATTGATTGGAGATAATGTTAGCCCTACTGATCATGAAAGAATTCTCAGCGCTAGAGAACAGCATCTATCCGAGAAAGAAATAAATTTATTCTTAAGAGAAATAGAAGAAGCAGAAAAAACAGGAGATACTAAGGCCTTGAAAGAAACCCTTAAGAATGCCATTGTCGGCTTTACTCCCGATAAGGAAATTGTTGATGTTATGTATCTTAAAAAAAATAGCTAAAATTCTCTCACTTTGTACACGTTAATTGATTCTCATGAAGATTTAATGTTCTTAAATCAAGAACTTATAAACAGACCTTATGTAGCTGTTGATACCGAGTTTAGAAGGACACACAAAGATAATATGAGATTGGCTTTATTGCAGGTCAATGATGATGAAGAAACCTTCCTTATAGACACTATACTTATTAAAGATCCAGGTAATAGTGCGAGTTTTTTATTTTCAGATTCCGTTACGAAAATATTTCATTCCTGTAAGGAAGATCTCGAGGCTATTTATTCTTGGACCCAATCTGAGATGGTTAATATATTTGATACCCAGCTTGCTCATTCATTTTTGGATAATGACTATTCAATTAGCTACCAATCACTGGTAGAAGAAAAATTAGGAATTACACTTGATAAAAAAGAGACAAGATCAAATTGGATAAGAAGACCCCTTTCAGAAGCACAGCTCAAATACGCTTCGCTGGATGTGGAGTATTTAATACCACTTTATCATGAACAAAATATGAGATTGAAGGGCTCTAAAAGATTAGACTGGCTCAATCAGGAAATTGATAGACTAATAAAAACAACTTTTAACCCTGAAGATTATTTATTTGATGCAGAAAGAGTCTTAACAAAATCTCAGGAAAGAAACCTTCTTGAGAGGATGAATAAAATAATTTTGGACATCTCTACAAAGGAAGAAATAAATCCAACTTTATTTTTTTCAAAAAAAGCTCAAAAATATTTTATAAGAATTGCTTTGGATAAAGGAATTAATTTTGCATGCAATCAAATAACTGCTTGGAGAAGGGAGTTGATAGAAAAAGATTTAATTGAGTTACTTAGATGATGTCTTGGGGTATATATATCTTCAGTTCAATTATTGCGGGACATTTAATTGCATCTAATTTTACTAAAAATTATTTATCTATTTACTTTCTAATAATTGTAATTTTTTTAACCCCAGCTTCAATAGACACTTCCAGCACTACGTATGCCCCTTCTTTATTCTCTTTTTTTTACAGTCTAGTCTTGGAACGAGATTATTCACTTAGACCGTTAAGACCTCTTATGCTTAGCATTCCCCTTTATTTATTATTACTCATAGTTTTTGCTGGTGTTAAAAGAATATTCTCTCTAAAGAAAGATCTTTCAAATTGATAATACCAATTGCATTCTTACCTTTAATCATTCCTGCAGACTCTCCTGGATTAAAAAAAATCGTCTTTTCTTTTATCTCTTCTCTATACCTGTGAGTATGTCCATGAAGTGCAATATCTATATCCTTATTCTTTGACAAGTATTCATTTATCAATTCAGGTTCATGAAATATTGCTATATTCCTATTGAACTTAGTTATCTTAAAAGGAGGTTGATGGAATTCGAAACCACATTCTTCTGCAGCCCTTTCTAGACCAGGTTCATTCCTGTCATTGTTTCCAAATACTCCAACGAGTTCACAATTTAAATCTAAAAATTTTTTTAAGGTGCTTTCTTTAGTTATATCACCTGTGTGTATAACAAGATCTACCTCTCTTTGATTAAATATAGATATTATAAGATTTATATTATTTATATTGTTATGAGTATCACTCACAACTCCAACAAGCATAAATGTTTAAACTTTTTCTAATATATGAATTCCGCAGGCACTTCCGAGACCTATAACATGTGTTAAACCTATTTTGGCATTTTCTACCTGTCTTTTTCCAGCTTCACCCCTCAAATGAGTACACACTTCGTATATATTCGCTATTCCAGTTGCTCCAAGAGGATGTCCTTTTGAAAGTAGTCCCCCAGATACGTTTACAGGTATTCTTCCTCCTAACTCAACCTCACCATCATCTATCAGTCGTCCTGCTTCTCCATCACCACACAAACCTAGGTTTTCGTAATGCAGCATCTCAGCAGTTGCAAAACAGTCATGCAATTCAACAAGATCAATATCATTTGAATCAAGACCAGCCATTTCATATGCTTCCGTAGCTGCCTTTCTAGTACAGCTATTCACATCAGGCATTACAAGATCTCTTTCTTGGTAAGGATCGCTTGTCATTACTGACGCCTTTATCCTTACTGCCCTTTTCATACCTAATTCCTTGGCTTTCTTTTCTGAAACTAGAACTGCTGCTGCAGCCCCATCAACATTTACGGAACACATAAGTTTAGTATTTGGATAAGAAATCATTTCAGCATTCATTACTTCTTCTAGAGGAGTCTCAATTTGATAACGAGCTTTGGGATTCATGGTTGAATGATGGTGATTCTTAACTGAAATCTTTGCAAATTGTTCGAATGTTGTTCCATATTGACGTGCGTGCTCCATCCCAGCTTCAGCAAAAACTGCAGGCATAGTGCCTGATCCAAGAAGGCCTTCTTTAGGTATGCCTGCTCCGCCACCTGCTCCTCCAAGAAGACCAGTACCCATTTGTTCAACCCCCACTGCAAGAACGACGTCATATAGACCTGCTTTTATTGAGGTCCAAGCCTCTCTAAAGGCTGTCGCACCTGTTGCACAGGCATTAGAACAATTAACAACAGGTATTCCAGTTTGACCTATTTCTTGAAGAATTCTTTGTCCAACCATCGCGTTAGCCTGGCCTAGATTTCCACAGTAGAAGGCTTCCATATTTCCAATATTTAATCCTGCATCATCTAGTGCAAGTAAAGCGGCTTCAGCACCTAAATCAGGAACAGTTCTTTCAGGAAACCTTCCAAACTTGATCATATCAACGCCTAATACATATACATCACTCATAATTTTCTCCGTTAAGAAATTGGTTTAAAAAAATAACTAATATAGCTATTTCCATCTTTATCTTTTCTACCCAAAGCATCATCAAAGACTACTTCAACAGGCATATCAAAATCTATTTTTTCTGGATCCGGTTCACAATCAATTAGATTGCCTTTAACGGTTCCTCCGCCATCTAAATCCACTATTGCAGATATATAAGGGACTTCTATCCCGGGAAACGACCTAAATACTATCGAATAAGAATATAATTTACCTTTATTACTCAGCTTGACTGGTTCAATAGATTCTCTAGCAAAACAATTTGAGCAAACGTTTCTTTCACCCAAAAAAATAGAACCGCACTCTTTACATTTGTGTCCCTCCAAATAAGGTTCTTCTCCCTCTGGAAGTTTTAAATAGTCAACAACAGGTAAACTCATTTTTTCCCCTTAATTTATAATCCTAGTTTTATATATAATTAGGTTAATTACAATAGGTAAGATATGAGTTTTTGGAAAGCAAGCATAGGCGGAATGATAGGTTTTACCATTGGCGGACCAATAGGTGGAATCTTAGGGGCTATAATCGGTTCCAAACTTGGTGATAAAGAGCAATCAAGTCCAAGTACTAATCAAAAGAATCAGGCGGCTTTTTTCACGGCTTTATTCGCCTGCTTTGCAAAAATTGCTAAAGCAGATGGGAAAGTAACAAGAGAGGAAGTCGATAAAGTTGATCACTTCATTAAAGAAAGATTTAAATTTCCACCCGACCAAAGAACTTTCGCCATTCAGGTATTTAATTTTGCAAAAGATGATAA
>MDSW01176018.1_pt1 | contig 49586 bp, 49 predicted proteins | sample 811171 | NCBI WGS metagenome assembly MDSW01 (sample SAMN05326641, study PRJNA326480) | marine metagenome | isolation source: seawater | place: Atlantic Ocean: North West | collected 2012
GCATCTAAGCGGGAAACTCACCTCAAAACTAGTTCTTCCCATAGAGCCGTGGTAGACCACCACGTTGATAGGCTGGGTGTGGAAGCGCAGTAATGCGCGTAGCTAACCAGTACTAATAGCTCAAATGGCTTGATTTATGCACTGAAAAAAATTTTAGAAAAATTGATTATGAAAAAATTAATTATTCATCCAGGATTACACAAAAGTGGAACAACTTTTTTACAAGAAAAATTTTTATTTAAATTAAAGAATTATGAAAATTTATCTAAGAACCAAAAAGATAACAAATCACAAAAATCAAAACTTATAGACCTTCAATACAAATTATTTATTCCTAAAAATTCTAGCTCTAATATTAATTATCCTTTGAATTTAAGTGGGAGAGTCAAAGATTATTCTGAAGAATTGTTATTTAGAATTGACAATTCAAAAAATGATAATTTTTATTTAACAGATGTTAATCTGGCCGATCAAAATAATTACTTTGGATTTTTTAATATTAATTTATTAGGGGATGTTATATCTCTATTAAAAAATAAAATAGAGATTAAAATAAAATTCATTTTAACAATTAGAAAGCAATATGATCTTTTATTTTCATGGTATACTTACGATTATGAAAGACAGAAGAGAAACTTTGGTAATATAGATAATTTCTTTAATTCATACAAAGATGATGGAAACCTAACTGATATTTATAATTACAATTCTTTAGTAAAAAAAATAGAGAGAATTTCCAAAGAAATTTTGATTATGCCTCTTGAATTAATTCAAAGTAATAGATCTGAATATTTTCTAAAATTAGAAGAATTTTTTAATGAAAAAGTTAATAAAGAAGTTTACTCTGAAAAAGTGAATAGTAATTTATCAACAACTAAAGATGGAGAATATAATCTTCGAGAATTTAAAGAAACCTCTCTTACAAAATTTTTGAAAAAATTTTATAGAAAATTTAAGAATAGTTTTTTTTTCAAAAACAAATTTTTTATAGAAAAGATTTACCCAATTGTTAAAAAAAAATTCGATGTCAAAAAAATTGATATAGTTGGAAAAATTTCAAAAGATAAAACCATGGAAACAGAATTTAAAAATATTTATAAAAAATCAAATCAAGACATTGATAATAGATATAATTTAAATTTATCTAAATACGATTATTATAATTAATCGATCTTGAGGCGTATTCTATATCCTTTTCGCTATCAATCTCGTACCAAAAACTTCTATAAACCTTTGGTTTAAGTTCAATTATATTATTTTTGATTGAGGCATTTAAAAAGGTTGTAAAATCAATTTTTTTATCCTGTTTTTTAAAAAAGTCGAGTAGTAAAAAAAAGCTTTTTCTCTCCAACTTTATTAAACCCATAAATTGATACATAGGAAATTTTTTTTCTTGAATTGTTTTTCCTATTTCAAAAATTTTACCATTTTTAATTTTAAGACTTTCGGCATCTTTAGAAATTTCATGAAACGACATCCTGTTCCTCCAAACCTTTAACCAATTTTTATTTACAGGTAAAATATTTCCTTTAGATTTTAATTGATTTATAATTTTATGATTAAAAATTACATCTCCATATGAGATAACCACATCCTGATTTATAAATTTTTTTGATTTAAATAGGCTAAAAACCATATTGGTTGACTTAAATTTTTTATTTATAATTTTTTTAAATTTAAGTTTTTTTATCAATATATCACTCGTTTTATGTTTATACCCAAGAATTATATATTTTTTTTTAAATTTTTTAAAAAAGGACTCATTGTGTTCTAAAACAGTTTTACTATTTATCTCAACCATACACTTTGGTTTTGATCTAAATTTTTTTGGAAGTCTACTTCCTTTTCCTGCCGCCAGAACAATTAGTATCATAAAATTTTTTAACTATATCTTTGTCTATTTTTTTAAATTTCGCATATCTCTCAGGGTGCCACATAATTCCTAGAGCCTTAATTTTTTTAGCATTGAAAAGTTCAATACTATTGTCTTTTGAACGTGCCAATATATCTGTATCATTATTATTGATATGTCTAATTATATTTTTATGAAAAGAATTTACTTTCACACTATTTTTATTAATTACTTTTTTATTAAAATTTATGGAGTGTGTTCCTACATGAATTTTACTTTTTGAAAATTTAGATTTTAGTTTGCTAGATATAAATTGTGCACCATGACAAATTCCAATCATCGGAATTTTTTTTTTAATACAGTACTTAAAAAGTAAATTGTCTATTTGAGATCTTAATTTTTCTGTTTTATTTTTTCTAAACAAATCATTTCCACCTGAAAAGATAACTAAATTTGGATTTCTAATTTTATTATTTAAATTGAAGATACTAATGGATGGTTCATTAAAAGTAGCTATCAAAAAATTTGTCAGTTTTATGTCTACAGTATATTCAATTTGTTTCGGATAAGGTTCGCGTATAGTTGGGACAATTAATATTTTCATCTAAAAAATTTTTTTATTTTTACAATCTAAAATTATATATTTTTGTTGTTTCATTAATTCAAACTTTTTTTCTCCTATGCCAATACAAGCAGGTATAGATAATTCAGCAGATCTAATGCTCATATGAGAATTTTGGCCTCCATATTTTGTAACAAAACCTTTAATATTTTTAGAAAAAAGAAAATCGTACCCAGGATCAGCATTTTCAATAAAAACTATTTTATTATTAATTTTCTTATTTGAAAAATTTTTACCTAAATAATAAGTCCTACCTTCAACTTTTTTTTCAGTTATAAAATTGCCTAAGTCATCAATTTCTTCATTATAGTACAAATCAGAAGCTGAACATATAATTGGGTTTAAGTATATTTTTGAATTTTCATAATAATTTTTTTTATTTTCAGAAATATTTTTTAACAATCTTTTTTTAAAAGAAGAGTCTTGTAAATTATAATGTCCAGATAGAATAGTTGATAAATCTAAAAATGATAAATCTTCTCTTTTTATGCTAAGTTTTGTGCCTAAAATTATTAAATTATTAAAAACAAGGTCAATACTTTTAGTGAATATAAATTTTGAATATTCCCTATAAAAAATTGACTCGGTTAAAAATTTTAAAAACTTATCAAAAGTAATTGGTATTTTCAATTTTTTCAAGAAATTAGAAATAGCTTCTTTTTGTGAAGTTTTAAATTTAAACTCTCTTTTCTTTCGATTTAATTTTTTTTTATTTTTTTTGTCAAAATACAATTTAAAACCTTCTTTGTAATTTTTTGCAGTTATCTCGTATGTATCAGGTCTCAAATGTCCATATTTTTCTATAAATTTGGTTCTTGTAAGTTTAGTTTCATCTTCCTGCATTATAGTTGATACATTTTTAATAGAGGAAAGAAATTTATTTTTTTCAGATGATGTTATAATTTTTTCTCTTTCTAAAGAGTCTATTATATCAATAGCAATAAACCCACATCTTGCTAAACCTGCAAACGGTAAAGTTCCAAATTTTTTACAATCTTCAATTAAATAAAAAATTTTATTAATTGGATAAATTTTCTTATCATTATTTATCTTTTTTTGTTTATCAACTAATTCTAAAATTAGTTTTTTATCTTCACCAAAATTAGTAATCGCTTTTGATGTAATATCACTCAAGTTTTGTAATATTTCTTGTCTCTCTTTATTAGAAAAAATTAAATTCAGTTCTCTTGATAATTTTTTTTTAGTAGAGAAATTCAAACATGTATATAAAATCTCAAATTCAATTTTATCATGTAAAGATTTATTTCTTTGAAATTTATTTAAATAAAAGTTTGTTAATTTTTCAGAAATTTTATTATCTAAATTATTGGGTATCCATGAGTTAAAATCTATTCTTATATCTATATAAGGAGTTCCATAAAATGTCGTCATTAATTGATTTGGTTCAACATTTTTAAAACCATAATTTTTTCTTTGTTTAGACCAAATAGAGTCTGTGATTAAGTTTTTATAGAGACTTAAAGCAAGAGGCTTTGGTTTTATACCTATAATTTCTGCAGGATTCCAATCTGGCATAACTCCAAAAAAAGTTGTTTTCCCAAATAAATTGTATTTAATTTTTTTTATCTTTTGAATTTTTTTCTCTAAGCTAATAAAATTTTTCTCCAACTTATTGGTATTAAATATTTTTTTATTTTTTGGCAAGACAATCTTTCTTGCTTGTAAAAGATGAAATTTGTTGTTTGAGTCGATAGCAAATTCTATATCTATTTCACTATTATAAAAAATTTGTCTGAGTCTTTTAATGATATTAACTACTTTTTTAACTAGGTTGTTTTTCTTATAAAAGTTTTTTTTCTCAAAGACATTTATAGTTCTAGATTTGTTTGTCTTACCTGAAGTAATTAAAGTTGTATCTCGGTCTTGGGTAAAATTAATTTTAATTATTGGAAGGTAATTGTGAGTATCAACAGTTGTACACACGCCAGAATATTTTACATTTCTAACCATTTTTTGAATAATTATTTGGTTATGTTTTGATTTTTTTTTGTAACTTCTAATTACCTCTTTTATGGCGCTTTGCACTGCTTTAATATTATTTGAATTAACGTTAAGAACACTGTTATATTTTCCAGCCATAGAGCTTTTAGATGTGTCTTCATCTTTTGATGAAGATCGAACAGCAATTTTAGATCCTTTAAAATACTTGCAAATTTCAAAAAAATTTTTTTGATTAAGTTTTTTATAGTTATTTAAACTGATAAGTTTTAAATCTGGAACATTAAAGCCTTTTTTTTTTAAAATTTTAAGAGTTTCCCCTTTTGACTTGTTCATATTCACTTTTAATTAATAATTTAATGAATATATCTAAGATTTCTTTTTGCAAATCAATTTTTTTATTCTAAATATGGTTAGGATTCTAATAAAATGATAAATAAAAAATACAAGGGTATATGGTTTTACGGAATTTCGGGATCTGGCAAAACACAGGCAAGCAAATATATTAAAAAATATATTAAAAATTCGATAATCTTAGATGGTGACGAAATAAGAAAAAAAATAAGCTTTGATTTAGATTATTCAATAAAAGATAGAAAAATTCAAATAAGAAGAATTTATGGAATTATAAGCATACTGTTACAAAATAAAATATTTCCAATTGTAAGTACTGTTTATCTAGATCAACAAATGAAAAATAAATTGATTAATACAAAAATTTTAACTATTCAATTATTTCGTAATTTAAAATTAATTAAAAATAGAAAATTAATATATTCAAAAAAAACAAAAAACGTTATCGGAAAAGATCTTAAAATGCCATTATTAAAAAAAGATATCAAAATTATAAATAATAAATCTAAAAGAGAATTTCAAAAACGATTGTATAAATTAATTTATGTCAGATAATAAGGATATTACTAAGCTTCCTGTAGTTATGCTTGGCTCTTTTGGTCATGCCGGTATTGATTGGGTTCATAGTCTACTAGATAGTCATCCAGAAATACTAATTATGCCAGCTTTTAGTTTTTTTAGAACATTAGAGAGAATAAAAAGAGGTAATAAACTTGACATTAATAACTCAAAAAATATAGTAATTGCAAAAACTTTTTCTAATACATTTTTTTATGATAAATCGTATCAATTAAAAAGAAGACAATTTATAATTAGCGAAATCCAGAAGAAAAAATTTGAAAGCTATTTGTTAAAATATCTGGAAAGTTCAACAGAAATGAACGTTAAGAAAAAAATTTTTTTTGGAATTCATCAAGCTTTTGTTGAACTTTATAATGTTGATTTAAAAACAAAAAAAATCATAGTAATTCACGAACACGTATCATGGCATTGTAATGAATACAAAAAATTATTTAATAGCAAATTTCTATTAGTTTTTAGAGATCCTAGAGCTACTTTGGCTGGTGGTATTCTTAGAATGAGAAATTCAAATGAAGATGGTAAAATTAACTCATTTCAACTTGATACTATGATTTTATGTATGACTTCAGCTTATAGTTTTCTTAAAAAGGACTCACAAAAAAAATTTATTTATCCAATAATCAACGAGTACATGCACGAAGATCTTAAAAAAGAAATGTCAAATTTGTCTAAATGGCTTGGTATCAGTTATTTTGATAGTATGTTAAATCAAACTTTTATGAACCAAAAATGGTTGGGTGAGTCTGCGTATTTAGCTAAAGACGAACTCAAAGAGGAAGCTCCAAAAAACTTTTATGATCCATTTCAAGTAGAGAAAAGATGGAGATCTATATTATCACCTATCGAAATTTTATCTATTGAAGTAGTGTTTAGAGATATGATGGAGAGATTTGGATTTAAAAAAGATAATAATTTGAATTTTTTAAAAAGAATAAAAGGCTATTTTAATTTTTATTTGATGCATCAACATCAGCAAAAATATTATATTAATAAGAGAATCATATTATTAAGAAATTTGCTTAGAAGGATTTCAGCACTGCTTTTAGTGGAAAAAACAAAGTTTTTTTTTAGTTTTAAATAAATTGCCGATTATAAAGATTAATGCTTTACAAAAACAAATTTTAAGTTTAATTGTTCAATAATTGAACAATGGAAAATAATCAAGATCATTTTAATATTTTAAGAAAAATAAAAAAAAATCCCCAGACCACTCAAAGAGAGCTTGCAGAAGAATTAGGTTTGAGTTTAGGAAAATTAAATTATTGTTTAAAGGCATTACAGTCAAAAGGTTTTGTAAAAATTAAAAATTTTAAAAAAAATCCAAAAAAAATAAATTATTTATATGTTTTGACCCCCAAAGGGATATCGGAAAAAACAAAATTGACCTTAAATTTTATGAAAAAGAAAATGAGAGAATATGATGAGTTAAAAGCGGAAATAGAAAAGGAATGAATTAATAAGCTATGAATATCAATATCCAAAAATTACTTCTGCAAAAACATGATGATTATTTATTTAATTTGCTAAATATTGACAATTTTAATAAGCAAACATCACATTTAAGATATTTTTACAGTCACATAAAAAAAAACCACAAAAAATTGCCTGGTGATATTTTTGAATTTGGATGTTACAAAGGAAGAACATTGTTGGCAATCGCATTATTACTCAAGAGATTAAAATCGAATAAAATTGTTTATGCTTTTGATAGTTTTAAAGGATTTCCGAAAAATATTTATAGCAAAGAAGATTCTTTTGAGTCTTTCAAAAGGAACAAAGAGATTCAGTATAAGCATGATATTGTTAAAAAAATTAGAAAATTTAATGCAGGAATTGATATTAATAGAAAAAATATTTCAAGTTCAGAAGATTTTAGATTTAACTCAAAAAAAGATTTGTTAAAAAAAATTAGATTACTTGGTCTTAAAAACATTAAATTAATTGAGGGTAACTTTGAAAAAACCTTACCTAATTTTTTCAAGAAATATAAAAACCAAATTTTTAGTGTTAATTTAGATTGTGACTTATATAAATCATATAAAATTGTTCTTGAAACAATTTATCCTAAATTAACAACTAAAGGCTATGTACATTTAGATGAATATTACAGTTTGAAATTTCCTGGATGCAAAATTGCCGTAGATGAATTTTGCAAAAATCATCACATTAAAGTAAAAAAAAATAGAAATTTTAAATGGGAATTTAAAAGATATTATTTAGAGAAAAAAAATTATTAATGAAAAAATTCAAAATATCAGTTATAGGTCTTGGTTATGTAGGTCTACCCTTAGCATTAGCATTTTCAAAAAAACAGCAAGTAATTGGATTTGATATTAATAAAAAAAGAGTAAATGATTTAAATTTAGGTATAGATGTTTTCAAAGATCAAAAAAAAAAGGAAATAAAAAGAAAAAAATATTTAAAAATTACATATAAAATTAATGAGATTATTTCTTCAGATTATTTTATTATAACAGTTCCAACTCCAGTTAAAAAAAATAATTCACCCGACCTTAAATCATTAATAAATTCATCTAAAATTGTTGGTAAATCTATTAAAAAAGGATCAATAGTAATTTATGAATCTACAGTTTATCCTTCGTGTACTGAAGAAATATGTGTTCCGATTTTAGAAAAATATTCTGGTTTAAAGTTTAACAAGGATTTTTTTTGTGGATATTCTCCTGAAAGAATTAATGTCGGGGACAATAAACATAAGCTTGAAAATATAACAAAAATTGTAAGTGGATCAAACATCGCAACTACCAATAAAATTTACAATTTATATAAAAAAATAATCAAAGCAAAAATTTTTAAAGCTAGTAGTATAAAAGTTGCTGAAGCCGCAAAAGTTATTGAAAACACACAAAGAGATTTAAATATTGCATTTTTAAATGAATTATCAATTATATTTGATAGATTAGATATAAATACCAATGATGTATTGGCCGCGGCATCAACAAAATGGAACTTCATAAAATTTAAACCAGGCCTTGTTGGAGGTCATTGTATTGGAGTCGATCCCTTTTATTTGGCACATATAGCGAAAAAAAGAGGATATCTTCCAAAAGTTATTTTAGCAGGAAGAGATATAAACGAAAAAATGTCAAAGTTTGTATTCAATAAAACTTTGACATTAATGAAAAAAAAAAAGTTACAAATAAATAAATCAAAAATACTTGTCTTGGGTTTTAGCTTTAAAGAGAATTGTTCAGATCCAAGAAATTCAAAAGTTCAAGATGTAGTTAAATATTTTTTAAGTAAAAAAGTTTCGATAAAAATATATGATCCTATAGTTTATAGAGAATTTTTAGAAAAAAAATACAAAAATTTGTTTATTAACAATATTTCAAATTTCAAAAATTATTTTGACGCAATAATCTTAGCTGTTCCACATAAAATATTTTTAAATAATTATGAAAATTTATTTAAGAAAATTTTAAAAAAAAAGAATATTATTTTTGATGTAAAATCTGCATTAAAGAAAGGTTTTTCAACTACAACATTGTAATGATTGGCAAAAAAAAAATACTTGCAGTAATTCTAGCTAGAGGTGGATCAAAAGGTATTCTAAAAAAAAATATAGTTACTATTAATTATCATCCATTAATTAGTTATTCCATTACTGCAGCAAAAAATTCAAAGTATATTGATAAAATTGTCGTTTCTTCAGATTCTAGAGAAATTATAAATAAATCTCTTGATTATGGAATAGATGATTTTGTAAAAAGACCAAAAATTTTAGCTTCTGACAAAGCTACTTCAGCAGATGCTTTAAATCATGCAGTAATAGAGTCAGAAAAAATATTTAATGAAAGATTTGATTACATAATTGAACTACCATGTGTTTCTCCGTTACGAGATCACTATGATGTTAATATTGTCATAGAAAAACTTCATAAATCTAATTTAGACTCAGTAATAAGTTATGTTGATACTGGAGAGAAACATCCAATTAGACTAAAAAGAATTAAAAATAATAAAATTAGTAATTTTTGCAAAGAGTATCCTGAGGCATCATGGGGATCAAGACGACAAGATTTTGAGCCTAGCTTTATAAGAAATGGAGCTATTTATAGTATGACAAGAGATTGTATACTAAAACAAAAAAGCAGGTGGGGAAAAAAGAGCTTCCCGTTTTTAATGCCAGATCACAAATCAGTGAATATAGATACCAACTATGATTTATTGGTTGCCAAACATTTGATTAAAAACGGATTTTGTAAAAATAGACCAAAAAAAATTTCAAAAATAGTTAAATTTAAAAAGAAATACAGATACAAAATTTTAGTTACAACCAAATTATCATTTTTAAGTGAATTCAAAGAAAAAATATTAAAAAATTATTATTGTGTTTTTGCGCAAGATATTAAAATCCATAAACTTAAAGAATTATTAAAAGATGTGGATGGGTGGGTTTGTAGTCCTTCACCGGAGTATAAAATTGATAAAAGTTTGCTTAAAAATGCAAAAAATCTCAAAGCAATTTTTACACCCTCAACAGGGTCCAATCATTTAGATAAAAAATATTTAGAAAAAAAGAATATAAAATATTTTACTATTAGGGATCACTCACAAATAAGTAATATTAAAGCATCATCTGAATTTACTTTTGGATTAATTCTCTCATCTATGAGAAAATTAATTCAAGGTAATGAAATTGTAAAAAGCGGAAATTGGAGAAATTATGAGGACTATATAAGAGGAAATCAATTATATGATAAAAAAATTGGTATAATAGGCTTTGGAAGAATAGGTTCAAATTTATATAAATACTCAAAAGCTTTTGGCATGAAAGTAAAAGTTTTTGATCCTTATAATTCTAGTAAATTAAAAAAATTAAATATTAATTCAAATTTATCAAATTTACTAAAAACTTCTGATATTGTTGCGGTTTGTGTGCATTTAACGAACCAAACAAAATTTATGTGTAATGAACATTTTTTTTCAAAAATGAAAAAAGGTTCAATATTCATTAATACATCACGAGGAGAAATACTGGTTGAAAATTCACTTATAAAATATCTTAAAAATAATAAAATAAAAACTGCTGCAGTCGATGTAATTCAGGGTGAGCAGAAAAATGATATAACAAAAAATAAATTATATATCTATGCCCAAAAAAACGAGAACCTAATAATAACACCACATATGGCAGGACTTACTTACGAGTCAGAAATTATTGCTGCGGATATTATTTTAAATAGATTGAACAAATTTTTTAAGGATAAGCAAAATATATAATGAAATTTTTTTTTAAATTATTAAATTCAGTATATTCTCTACTTAATTTAAGAGAGAAAAAAATAAGTATATATTTAGTTTTTTTTTCTTTAATAGGAATTATTCTTGAAAGTATAGGTGTAGTACTAATTTTGCCCATTACTAGTTTGTTAATTGGGTCAAATGTGCCTCAACAATTTGAGTTTTTTGGTAACTTTTTAAACGATATTAATTTTTTAGATAATTCACTTATTCTTGGAATGGGAATTGTAATATTGGTTTATTTAATTAAAAATTTATATTTATTAATATTGCATTACTTTCAGGTAAAATTTTCGCAAACAATAACAAGAAGAATTTCCAAAGATCTTTTCGAAAAGTATATTAATTCTAAATATAGCTTTTACTTAAACTCAAATTCATCACTTTTGATTAGAAATCTTCAAGACGCCGGAAGAATTGAAGCAATCTATATACGTATTATTTCTTTAATTACGGAGTTAATTGTTATTTTAACTTTCGTGTCAATTTTTTTTATTATAGATTTTAAAACAACCATAAATATAACAATTGTTTTTGTTGTTGTAAGTAGTTTATTTATAATTTCATTGAAAAACAGAATACCTAAATGGGGACAAATACGTTTTGAATTATCAGGTAAATATTTAAAAACCATAAATCATGGATTAAATGGAATTAAAGAAATTATATTTAGCAATGGACAAGATTTCTTTGTAAATCGAGCAGATAAAATTAAAAAAAAATTTTTGAATACTCAAGTAAAAATTGCAGTTGTAGATTTTATTCCAAAAGTTTTAATTGAATTATTAATTATTATTTGTGTAGTGATAACGGTTGTGAGCCTTACTCTCACAGGAAAAACCTATGAATATATAGTTCCTCTTTTAGCTGTTTATGTAGCTGCTGCCTTTCGTCTTGCTCCTGCAGCAAACAAAATAATAAATTATGTTCAAAGTTTAGAATTTGCAAATGCAACTATCACTAATTTGCACAAACAGATAAATTTAAACGAGTATAATGTTGTAAACAAAACAGTCTTGGAAAAAAAAAATAAACTTAAATTTGAAAACAATATCAGCTTAGTCAATTTATCATTTTCATTTAATACTAATTCACAAATTTATGATGATTTAAATTTTAATTTCCAAAAAAATAAAATCTATGGATTTAAAGGAGGTAGTGGATCTGGAAAAAGTACATTTATAAATCTACTCACTGGTTTGCTTAAACCTAATTCAGGAAAAATTTTAGTTGATGGTGTTGATATTAATGAAAACATATATGATTGGCAAAATAAAATTTCATATGTTCCCCAAGACATATTTTTATTAGACGATACGATTTTAAACAATATTGCATTTGGAAAAAATGAAGATGAGATTGATCAAGAGTTAGTGAGTGAGGTCCTAAATCAATCTGGGCTTAAAATTTTTGTAGATCAATTAAAAAATGGAGCGGATACGATTGTTGGAGAAAAAGGAGTTAAAATTTCAGGGGGTCAGAAACAAAGAATAGGACTAGCTAGAGCATTGTATAAAAAACCAAAAATTTTAGTATTAGATGAGGCAACTAATTCATTAGATAATAGTACAGAGAAAGGTATTCTAGATTCATTAAAAAAACTTAACGATATAACTATTTTTTTAGTAAGCCATCAAACTGCTCCATTTTATATATGTGATGAGATTTTTGAGATCAAAGGTAAACAACTGTTAAAAATATCAGCTTTGTGAAAAAAACTTTATTAGTAACTACTGCTCTTGAAAAAACTTGGAAGGAAAATATTCCAATACTTTTTTTAGGTGAGTGGTGTAAAAAATATACCAGGAAGAAACTCTGGAATAATTTAATTTTTAAGACACAAAAATATCACTGGAATGATAGAGTTAAATTAAAGAATGATTATTCTTATTCAAAAAAAATATATAAAAAAATAATTCAGCAAATCAGTAATGATTTAAATAACTTTCATCAAATTTCCCACAATCTAAGATATTGGAAAATTATAATTGGCCCCTGGTTATTAAGTTTTATACAAATAATTTTGGAAAGATATGAGAATTTAAAACAAATAGAAAATTATAATGAAAAATTTGAGACTATAAGCTTTAACATTAAAAAAGATATTATGCTTCCAAAAAGTAACGAGTCATATTCAAGATTAATTATGACTGATACATGGAACCATTTCATATTTAGTGAAATTATAAAAAATAGTGAGATAAACAAAAAAATTTCTATTGATGAAATAGAATTTGAGGATGAAGAAAATTTTCAAGAATACCTAAGAGAGAAGCATTATTCTCACCAAAGAAAAATTTATTCTTCCTTTTTAAACATTTTTAAAAATAAAATAAAAAATGAAAAATTTCTAATTTCTGAAAGCTATCTTGGTTTCTTTGACGAAATAAAATTAAACTTTAAACTTAGCTGTCTCCCAAAATATATAAATTTTGATTTACCAAAAAATGATAACCCAAACTGGTTTGAAAGAGAAAATTTTATTTTAAAAAATTTTAAACCCGAAAATGAATTTGAAAAAATCTTGAAAAATTTAGTTAAAATACAATTACCTATTTCGTATTTTGAAAACTTTAAAAAAATAAGAAACTATGTTGAAAAAATTAATTGGCCAGCTCAACCTGATACAATATTTACATCTCATTTTCTTCAAAAAACAACTCAATCTTTTTATACTGCTGAAAAAATTGAAAAAAACCATACTAAACTAATTGTTGGTCAACATGGTGGCGTTTATGGACAATATTCTTTTTCAACTATTCAAGATTATGAAATTGATGTTTGCGATAAATTTTTATCGTGGGGTTGGAAAGATAAACAAAATCAAAAAATAATTCCATTTGGAATTATTAAGAATATTTCAAAAATTAAATACAAAAAAAATAAAAATAAAATTTTATTTATACTTAGAAGTCAATCAAGGTATACTCATAGAATAAATTCTCTTAGTGGATCTTTTCAACTATATAAATATTTTAACGATTGTTTTGATTTTTGTAAAAAATTAAATAAAGAAATTCAACATAAAAACTTAATCGTAAGATTACATGCAAGAAGATTTTGGGATGAAGGACTTTTTCTTAAAGATGAATTCCCCCATATTCACATAGATGAAGGATATAAAAATATACATAAATTAATTTCTAATTCAAAATTAGTTGTTTATTCATATATTGGCACAGGTTATTTAGAAACATTATCTATGAACTTCCCGTCAGTTATTTTCTTTGACACAAAAAACTGTTCATTAACTGAGGAAACCTTAAATGACCTAGAAGTGCTTTCTAAAGTAAATATATTTCATTTTAATTATGAGTCTGCCTCTAGATTTATCAACAAAAACTACGAAAATATTGATGATTGGTGGGAAAATGATAAAACTCAGGAGGCTATTAAGTTTTTTTGTAAAAAATACGCATTACTCAGAGATTATAAGTTAAATGAACTAACAAAAATAATTAGAAATGAAAAAAATTAATTTAATTATATTTATAGGCTGAATATGTATTTAGTAACAGGTTGCGCAGGTTTTATTGGGTTTCATTTTTCACTACTCCTTTTAAAAAAAGGTAAAAAAGTTATTGGTATTGATAATATTAATAATTATTATGATCAAAAACTTAAAAGAGATAGATTAAAAAATTTAAAAAAATTTAAAAATTTTTTATTTTTCAAAATTGATATTCGAAATAATAAAAAATTAAAAAGTGTATTTAAAAAATATAAAATTAGTTATGTAATAAATCTTGCAGCACAAGCAGGTGTTAGATATTCAGTTACAAACCCTGAGAAATATATTGAAACAAATATTAATGGTTTTTTTAATATTATAAATCTTTCGCAAAAAAAAAATATAAAGCATTTTTTATATGCTAGTACCAGCAGTGTATATGGTAATAACGAAAAATATCCTCTCAGGGAGGATTTTTCGTCGAGTCACCCTGCTCAAATATATGCAGCTACCAAAAAAAGCAATGAGATGATCGCACACTCATATAGTAGTATTTTTCATTTACCAACAACTGGATTGCGTTTTTTTACAGTTTATGGACCATGGGGACGACCAGATATGGCTTTATTCAAATTTACAAAAAATATACTTACAAAAAAAAAGATTGACCTATACAATCAAGGCCATCATGTAAGAGATTTTACTTATATAGATGATATTGTAAAAAGTATTTACTTGTCCTTAAAAAAAATTCCAAAAAAAAATAAATTCTACGATTTAAAAAAAATGAATCCAAAAAGTAGTTACTGCCCTTATCGAATTTTAAATATTGGAGGGAATCAGTCAGTTAAATTAAAAAAATTTGTGGAAATAATTGAAAGAAATATTGGTATTAAAAGTAAAAAAAGATATTTACCTATGCAATTAGGTGACATTTATAAAACCCAAGCTAGTACGGAATGGGTCAATGAAAATTTAAAATTTATACCTAAAATAAAAATTAATGAAGGTATAAAAAAATTTTTAGATTGGTATTTCGATTATTATAAAATTAAAAATAAAACAAAGTGAATAACAAAAAATATATTTCCAAACTTAGATCATTTTTTTATCATGATATAAAAGATTTAAAGAATATAAAAATATTGGAATTTGGAGTGAGGGAAGGAAACTCTACGAATTTTTTTTTAGAACTTTGTGATCAAAATAATGGAAAATTATACTCAGTAGATATAAACAATTGTTCGCATTTATTTAAAAATGAAAAATGGAAGTTTATTCATTCCTCAGATGATGACTTTAAAAAAGTTATAAATGAGTCAGAAAAAGAATTTGATCTAATTTTTATTGATAGTTTTCATGATCCAGACCATGTTAAAAAACTAATATTTAATTATTTTAATTTTTTGAAAAAAAACGGAATTATGATAATTGATGATATTTCATGGCTTCCTTATTCAAAGAATAATTATAGAGATCATTTTCACACAGAGATAATAAATAGAGATACTTTTGCAGAAATTCTAAATGTCTTATCAAATAATAAACAATCTATGGAGGTTTTTTTCTCATTTAATGATTCTGGTTTGGCAAAGATTATTAAGCGAAGTGATGAACCTTTGAAATATGGTAAAAATTTAATTAATAGATCTTTTTCTTTAAAAAATATAATCAAGAAAATTTTAAAAAAGGTTAAATGAAAAATTTCATAAAAAAAATAATTTATCAAAGATTTTACAAACCAATAACAGAAAAAAAAATAAGCTTACCAAAATCAAAATTCTATTTTAAAAAATTTGGAAACTTGAATCCAGATAAAATATTTTATGTTATTCAGAGAACACCAGGTTTCGGTTTATTTTCAAATTTATCTTTTGTGTTAAACCATATTAAAATTGCAAAAGATTTTGGGTTTATCCCTGTGGTCGATATGGAAAATTTTCCATCCATTTATAATGAAAAAAAAAAGATCCTAAACACCATGAATTCTTGGGAATACTACTTCGAGCAATTATCAAACATTACTTTAGATGAAGTTTATAAATCTAAAAATGTAATTTTGACGGAAAATAATTTTTATTCAAAAAATGAAGATTTTTTTGCTAACATCACAGATTCCAACGATTTGGTTGAAATCCTAAGAAATAATGTAAGATTAAAAAACTCAAAATATAAACTTTTGAGCCATTTAAAAAAAAAAACTTTTCGATAACAAAAAAACTTTAGGGGTACATTTTAGAGGTACAACATACAAAACTGCAGGAGTTGTTTACGCAGCAACAACAAATCAAATGATTAATAAAATTAATGAAATATTAAAGGAAAATAATTACGATCAAATTTTTTTAGTTACTGAAGATCTTAAAAATTTTAATTCAATTGTAAATTATTTTGGTGATAAAATTATATTTCTAAAAACTTCTCTAAGAGGGAGTTCAGATCTGGAGGTTTGGGATAATTATCCACGAGAGCGACATAGATATAAACTTGGACGCGATATTCTTTTAGAAACTTACTTATTGTCTTATTGTGAGGGTTATATTGATATTGACACCAATCCTAGAGAAATTGCTCATGCTCTTAACCTGTACAAAAATCAAAAAAGGTACACTATTGATAATGGGCATAATAAAAGTTGGCCTATTTTTAATCACATAAAATACTCTTGGTACATAAGAAATTTTCTACCAGAAAGATTTGGAGGTTTTCATAATAATTCAAAACCAGGTAAAAAAAAATTTTGATCAAATTAATGAATAAAATTAAAAGAAAAAAAATTCCTAAAATTACAATTATCACTCCTGTCTTAAACGGTGATAAATATTTGGAAAAATGTATAAAAAGTGTAGCTAAACAGAGTTATCCCAAAAAAAAAATTGAGCACATCGTTATTGATGGAGGATCATCAGATAACTCTATTAAGATTATAAAAAAATATACAAAATATATTAAATATTGGCATTCAAGAAAAGATAAGGGAATATATGATGCGATGAATATTGGTCTAAAAAAAAGTAGTGGAGAAATTATTGGAATTTTAAATTCTGATGACTTTTACTATAAAAATACTTTAAAAATTGTTGCAAAATATTTTAATAAATCAAAAATTGATTTTTTATTTGGGAGCGTTCTTAAACAAAAAATTTTTCACAATTTTTATCCTGAAAAATTGTGGTACACATTTAATATTTATCCATCCCATTCTGTAAGTTTTTTTATTACGAAAAAAGCTCAAAAAAAGATAGGATTTTATGATTTAAATTTTAGATATTCTGCTGATAGAGATTTGTTTTATAGAATGATTAAAAAATATAAATTATTTGGTTTGCCAACAAAGAGAGCCGAAGTTTTTGGTAAGTTTAATCTTTATGGTATTTCTTCAAATATATCTTTTTCAACCAAACTCTTTGAAGAAAGTAGAATAAGATTAAATAATAAACAAAATTTTTTTCAAGTAGTTTTAATATCGATTATTTATTTTTGTTATTTTATATATGTTAAAAATTTAAAAATTTTATTTAAATGAAAATTGCATTTGTGCCATCTACATTTCTTCCCTGGGTTGGTGGGGCTGAAATTCAAACTCATAATACAGCGAATAAATTAGTAGAAATGAAAAATGATGTTGACATTTTTCTGCTGGATGATGTTATGATTAGAAACAATAATTATAATATTATTAAGTTGAATAAACTTCTTATTAATATTGTTTATTTATCGAAATATTACTTAGGTTTAGATTTATGTTATATATTAAAAACATATTTTAAAAAAATTTGCTCAGCGAATAGTTATAAAGTATGGCATTTTCAATCAGTAAATTATAAAACATTATTATACATTAAACCCCTTAAGGAATTAGGACAAAATGTAGTAATTACCTTTCATGGCGCAGATATTCAAAAAGATAAAAACATAAAATATGGATATCGATTTGATCGAAAATACGAAAATTTATTAGAAAAAACACTAAAAATTGTAGACAAAGTTTATGCAATTTCTGATGATATTATTAAAGAATTAAATTTTTTTAAATTTCCCAAGAATAAAATTATAAAAATTCCTAATTCTATTGAGTTAAAAAAATTTTCAATTTTTAAGAAACAAGAAAAAAGAGAACATAAAGTTAATTTTATTACAGTCGCAAGATATTATGAGAAAAAAAAAGGTTTAGATTTAATAGAAAATATATCGAAAAAACTTATAGAAAATAAGATTAATTTTAAATGGACACTTGTTGGAAGAGACTCCTCTCAATTATTAAATAAAAAATTTATTTTAGATAATCGAAGTTATTTTAACATAGAAAGTGAAATAAATAATTTAAATGAAATTTACTTCCCGCATTCAAAATTAATAGAATTATATAAATCACATGATGCGTATATTAACTTAGCTAGAATAGAGTCTTTTGGAATTACAATAATCGAAGCTATTGCAGCTGGGTTACCTGTTATTAGTTTTAAAACTAAGGGTGCTAATGAGTTAGTTATCAACAGTAAAAATGGAATTTTGATCGATGATTACGATCCTTATAAAATGGCAGAAATAATTATTTCCAAAACTAAGGAAGAATATTTTTATAAAAAAATTAAATATGATGGCATTAAAAATTTCGATTTAACTTATAATACCAAACTAATCCAGGACAATTATTAACTAATGAAAAAAATAAACTTAATTATTTTTCATCCTTATTCTGGTATTGGAGGTGCGGACTTATCTATTTCTAAACTTATAAATAACTTAGATCACAATAAATACAAAGTAGAGTTTATTTGCCTGAATCGACAAAAAATTTCTAAATATATAAATAAAGCAATCAAAATACATATAATAAAATCATCTAAAACTTTATTTTCAATTTTTAAAGTAAGAAAGATTATTAAAAAAAATTTAAGTTTTAATTATAAAAAAGTAATTTTTCTTTCTAATCAAAATTTTGCTAACATCATTTCTTATTTTATTACTATCGGTTTTGAAAAAAGATTAAAAAAAATAATTATTGAAAGAAACCATATTTCAGAGCTTTATAATTACTTTAGTTTGAAAGATTTTGTTGTTAAGAGTTTAATAAAAAATTTGATGAGATTTATTTATGGTAATTTTGACATTATCATCGGTAATTCAAAAGAATTATCAAAAGATCTGAGTAAATTTATTAATTTAAACGTATTAAATATTTCTAATTCTGTACCTGAAATTGTTTCAAAAAAAATATCTTTAAAACAAAATCAAGGAAGAATTTTAAATATTGGGAGATTAGAAAAACAAAAAGATCAAATCACATTAATTCGAGCAATTAAATTAGTAAAAAAATATAGAAATATTAAATTAACTATTATTGGCGATGGATCTGAATATAAAAATCTAATTTATGAGATAACAAAACTTAAGCTTAGAAAAAATGTAAAAATATTAAGAAATATTACTAATACAAAAAATTTTTATTTAAAAAATGATTTATTTATTTCAGCCTCAATTTATGAGGGTTTCCCCAACGTTATTGCAGAAAGTATATGTTATGGTGTCCCAGTAATATCATCTAATTGCAAATCTGGACCTAGAGAAATTCTTATGACCTCACGTGGGCCAGATATTTTCTCGATTGGAAACTATCAAGAACTCTCACAAAAAATATTATATCACTTTAAAAACCCATCAATATTAAACAAAAAATGCCATAAGATTAAAAAACAATTGAAAAAATTAAATTTAAAAAATTATATAAAAAAATATGATAAATTGTTTTCAAACATATAATTAATTATATATAAGCATTCACACATAAACATAAAAATATGCATTGGCCCTTACAAGAAAACTTTTTAGATCAAATATCAAAAAATCAATTGTTGAGCTATATTGAAAAAAATTCAAGATTTACTCAATTTAAAAAAGTAAAAGAATTTGAAAAAAATTTTTCAAAGTGGAATGGGAACAGGTATTCGGTCTTTGTAAATTCAGGTAGTTCCGCAAATTTATTAATAGTCCAATGTGCAAAAGAACTTTATAAATGGAAAAAACAAGATGAAATAATTGTTCCGGCTGTTACATGGCCGACAACAGTAACTCCAGTTATTCAGTCAGATTTAAAACCTATTTTCGTGGATGCTAATTTAAATGATTTCTCTTATGACTATGAGAAATTAAAATTATCAATTACAAAAAAAACCAAGGCAATTTTTGTAGCTCATTTAATTGGTTTTCCTTCGAATATTAAAAGAATAAAAAAAATCATCGGTAAACGAAAAATTATAATACTAGAAGATTGTTGTGAGTCCCAGGGAGCAAAGATTGATAAAAAAAAAGTTGGTAATTTTGGATTAGGGGGTAGTTTTAGCTTTTATTGGGGTCATCACATGAGCACTATTGAAGGAGGAATGATTACAACTAACAATAAAAAGTTTTATGATCTATGCTTACTAAAGAGGTCTCATGGATTAGCAAGAGAGTTATTAGATTCTGATCAAAAGAAGATTAAAAAAAAATTTCCTAAAAAAGATTTTAAATTTTTATTTTTAAGCGATGGTTATAACTTGAGATCAACTGAAATTAATGCATTTCTTGGAATACAAATGTTAAAAAAAATAGATAGATGGATTAAAATTAGAAATAATAATTATGAAAATTTTATCAATTTAATTGAAAAGTATAAAAAATATTTTTTTGTACCTCTAAAAGATAAAGATCAAATTTCCTCTTTTGTTTTACCATTCATGCTTAAAAATTATAAATTTAAAAAAAAATTAGAAGTTCATCTAAATAAGAATGGTATTGAGTCCAGACCTTTTATAGCTGGAAATTTATTAAAGCAACCATTTCTTAAGAATTATAAAAATATTGGTTATTCAAATTCCAATTTTGTTGATACCAATTGTTTTTATATAGGTAATAATCAGTTTGTAAATAAATCAAGACTATTAAAATTAGAAAAAATATTAAGAAAGTTTTTTTAGTTCTTTAATTCTTTTTTCAAAATTCTCTAATGTAAAACCCAACTTTTTATCATGTTGTTTTTTATCTCCATAGTTTGTAAGGAATTTAAATGGTACTGATATATTCTTAATTTTTAAATTTCTATTTCTGAATGAATTATTTATTTCATTATTAACTGCTCCACTATAAAAAGGTTCAACAATCAGAACTGAAGAATTTTTTTTAAGAATTTTTTTAAAAACATTTTGGTCAAATGGTCTTATCGTTGTTAAATAAATAAGATTTAAACTATATTTTTTAATTAATGGATAAAGATTGTTTAGCACCGGTCCAATCGCAACAATAGTAATCTTTGATTTATTATCGATATAATTTGACTTTCCAAATTTTACTTTAAATTTTTTATCATTTTCATGATCTGACAACCTATAATAGGTGGGGTTTTCTTTGTTATAACTTTGATTAAATAAATCGTTAAATTCATCACTGTTGCCAGGTACCACTATTTGCATATTAGGGATATTATGCATTAGATTGATATCTTCTGGACAGTGATGTGTGCACCCAAGAGATGCATAATCATATGATGCACCAATACTAACAAAATTTCCTTTTAGTCTATTATAACCAAAATCAATTTTTAATTGTTCAAATGCTCTATTTACAATAAAGGGGGCAATTGTGTGAACAATAGGCTTCATTCCTTCATTTGAAAGCCCGGCAGCTAAACTAATCATTGATTGTTCTAAAATTCCGATATTATAAATTCTTTTATTGTAAAGTTTAAATAAGTTTCTAAATCCAAAAACACCAATATCACCCAATAACATTACAATTTTTTTATCTTTTTTAAATAGTTTAGAAATTGTTTTTACAAATTGTTTTCTCATTTGTTAAAAATTAAATTAAATTTTCTAATGGTGCTTAATTCTACTTTTTTATGGTGCCATTCTGGATTATTTTCCATGAAAGGAACACCTTTACCTTTTATAGTGTTAGCTATAATAGCTAAGGGCTTTTTTCTTTGTTTTAAAACCGATTTTATTAACAGTTTTTTATTATGACCATCTATAGCAAGACAATCCCAATTAAATGATAGAAATTTCTTTTTTAAATCATCAATTCTTAAAGCTCTATCAGTAGATTTATTCTTATCAACAATACATATTAAATTATCAAGATTATGATGACTTGCCAATAAAAGTGTTTCCCAGATTGTACCTTCGTTACATTCTCCATCTCCAATTAAAACAAAAATTTTACCTTTTTCATTTTTAATTTTTTTAGCCATAGCCATTCCACAAGCAAAAGGAAATCCATGACCTAAAGAACCAGTTGAACTTTCAACACCTTTGATTTTATTTCTATCTGGATGACCACCAAATTTACTATTGAACGAGCAGAAATCATTCAACTTATTTATTATTTTATATTTTTCTAAAACTGCATAAAAAGATAAACAACCGTGACCTTTACTTAATACAAATTTATTTAATTTTTTTTTTGTGATAAATCTTCCATACAATGTATCCAAAATATCTAAAATTGATAATGAGCTTGGAACATGCCCCTCCCTACCTTTATTGGCAAGGGTAAGAACCTTCAAAATAAGATCTCTATTTTTCATTTTTTATTTAGATTCCATTTTATCAATCTATCTATTCCATCATAAAAAGAAATATGCGCTTTATTTTGAAATTCTTTCTTATATTTATTTGATGAAATTTTTAATTTTGATGGTTTTGAGTTTGTAAACTTCAAGTTTTTATTTTTAATTTGTATTGGTATGTTATTTCTTGATTTTGAAATAATCTGTGCAATTTTATAAATAGATAAATAATCATTTCCTCCAACGTTATATATCAAAGATTTTCCATTAGTAATTATATTTAATAACATAATTGTAACATCTGCAATATAACACCAAGTTCTTACTGTTTTACCAGAGTCAAACATATAAATTCTTTTTTCTTTGATAGCTCTTTTAATCAGCTGAGGAATTACTCTAGGATCATTAAAATCTTGCCCTGGCCCATAGGTATGGGCAGGTCTTGCAATGTAAACTTGTGACTTATATTTATTTCTATAATATTCACATAATTTTTCTCCTACAATTTTAGAGCTAGCATAAATCATTTCATTAAAGAATGTTCCAAGACCAAGCTCTGAACTTTCATTTATAATTTTATTATTTTTAGGTAATTTGTAGACAGATGCAGAACTCAGATACAGTATCTTTGATCTAAATTTTATAGAATTATCTAAAATAGATTTAAGTACATTTACATTTAAATTAATTGTACTCCACTCATTTCCATTCCATTTTTTAGGTTGGCCATACGTGGCACAATGAAAGATATAATCGAATTTTTTATTAGCAATAATATTAAATTTTTTTAAGTCATCCAAATTTAATTTTATAAATTTTATATTTGAATTTTTATAAATTTTTTTAAATAAACCACGAGGTTTACTTAGTGATAAAGATGTAATATCGCATTTAACTGATGATAAAACTCCTTGAAGATATGTTGCAAAAAAACCATTTGCACCAAGAACTAAAATTTTTGAGTTTTTAAATTTTTTTATATTTATATTTTTTAATATGTATTCACAGTCCTCTTTAAAAATTTTATCCATAAATGTTATTATTTGAAATCGTATATCTTGTTGAATTGTTTGTGAATTAATAAACAATTTATATTAGTAAACCTAAATATTTTTTTTTTGCTATTAATGTCATTTTCTTTAATTTTGCGTAGTTTTTTAGTGAATATTCTATATTTTTTTCTAATTTATGTTGATCATTATTTGGAATTATCAGACCACCTCTACCTTCAATTAGTATGTCTCGTACACCACTAACATCAGTTGCCAAACAAGGAACTTCATAGTTTACAGCATCAATTAAAACATTTGGTAAACCCTCGTAGTAAGAGGATAATACGAATAAGTCAGAATTCAAAAAATAGGGTTTTAAATTTTTTTTCCATTTAATTAATCTTATATTTTTTTGTTTATATATTTTGCTACGAGTAGACTTAAATAGATTTCCATTTCCAATAATCGTTAACTCGATATTTTTGTATTTTTTTGATAAATTAGATACTGAGTTTATTAAAAGATCAAAGTTTTTTTGTTTAGTAATTCTACCAACACTCAAAATAGAAAATATCTTTGATTTATTTTTTTTTTTAATTTTAAGAATTTTCGTTAGATAAGGATTCAGTATTAAGGTAATTTTACTTTTAAAAAAAACAATTTTTTTTAAAGATTCTTCAGACTTTTTTGAGATAGCGATAATTTGATCACTCAAATTATAAAACAGAAATTTTAAACCCAAAACCAGAAACGCTAAAAATCTATTATCTGCATAATAAGTTGCACCAAGAGGTTCTTCAGAATTTCTAATACTTATCTTTTTTTTATTAAGCTTCGAAATTATGATTGCTGGGATATGACTTTGCATTGAAAATATAATTGAATTTTTTCCAATACTTTTAGAATAGTAATTCAAATTTAGAGCAGAGGACAGAGCCAAATTCCATCTTATTGGTAGAAAATTAAAATATTTAATTGGTTTTGAATTTATTATTTTCAAATAATTACTTTTAAAAAAATATTTTGTATTAGCTTTATGACTAAATAAATAAATTTCTATTTTTTTTTTTAAAAAATAGTTAACAATGTTGATTAAATTTTGCGTTGCACCACCTTTTTCAAAAGAAGGATAATAAAGTAGAATTTTTTTTATCATTTAATTTTTTTTTCTTACAAAAACTATATTAGAATAATTAAAATAATTGTGTTCTGGCTTACTTGGATTGATTCTCATAAGCTTTCTACTGAAAGGTAAAATCTTATATGTATTATAATCTTTTAAATTTTTTGAAAAATAATACAGATTTACATTTTTAAATAAATGGTGCCAATTATATTCTAATTGGATATATTTTGGTTTTAGCTTATTTATTGTTTTTTGTGCACCTTTAAGAACTTCAAACTCAAAGCCTTCGGTATCAATCTTTATTAAATCTATTTTTCTAATTTTAACTTTTATTTTCTTTTTTAATAAATTATCTAATGTATTAATTTTACAATTTATTCTTTTATTATTGTTTCTTAAGTAATCGATTTTATTTACCTCGTTATTAAAATTAGCCCACTGGAGGTTATTTTCGTCGTAGTATAAAGTTTTGTTTGTTTGTTTATCTCCAACGCCAACATTAAATATGATTAAACGATCTTTATATTTTTTTTTTAAATATTGTAATTTTTTAAAACTCTTGGGCATTGGTTCAAAAGCGATAATTTTAGTTAAGCTATTTTCTAACAAATATTTAGAATAATTTCCTACATTAGCTCCTATATCAATACATAACTTTGGTTTTTCTGAACAGACCATCTGTAAAAAATATACTTCACCACTGGAAATTAAATCTTTATGATTATTATAGCCTAAAAATCTAATAAATAATTTTAAGAAATTTAAGTTTGTTTTATATAAAATCTTTCTAGCAAAAAAAAAAATCGAGTAAATTTAAAAAAAATTTCATTTGTCTTCGCATTATCTAATAGATTTTTATACTTATTAATAATAAATTTTTACTCAAATCTATAAGTTTTTTTTTGACAATTTTTTAATTTTTTAAGTATTATTTAAAAATTTTATAACTATAGTATGCTTTACTCTAATGAAAGTATATTATTGGTCTCCATTTATTACCGAAGTTGCAACAACATATGCTGTAATTAATTCAATTCAATCAATTCACAAATTTTCTAAGAATCAAAAAATTAATTGTAAAGTTATTGATGTATTCAAAGAATGGAGTCCTTATAAAGAGGTTTTGAGAGAAAATAGTATTGAAACAATAGATTTAAACATCAATTTAGATATAAAAAAATTACCCACAAGAGGGTTTATAAAAAGTAGATTTACATACATTTTACTATTTTTTTTTTCAATATTAAAATTGCATAAAAAGATTAGAAAAGAGGAACCCGACTATCTAATCATCCATTTAATTTCATACATACCTCTATTTTTGCTAAATATCTTCGATTATAAAACAAAATTTATATTAAGAATTTCTGGATTCCCAAAAATAACTTTTCTTAGAAAATTTTTATGGAAGATTTCAAATAAAAAGATTTATAAAATTTTTTGTCCCACTTTAAATACTAAATTTAAACTTATCAATAATAATATTTTCAGTGAATCAAAAGTTCACTTAGTTCGAGATCCAGTAATTGATCTAAATAAAACTAATATTAAAAGAAATCATAAACTACCTTTAGAATATTCTTGGTTAAAAGATAAAAAATTTGTTCTTTCTATTGGTAGACTAAGTAAACAAAAAAACTATAAATTTTTAATAAATAATTTTAAAAAGATAATAGAAAAAAAATCGGACTTAAACTTAGTTATTCTCGGACATGGAGAAGATAAGTATATTTTAGAAAAATTAATTAAAAAAAAAGAACTTAGCAACAAAGTTTTTTTGTTAGGATATCAAAAAAATATATACCCGTTTATAGAAAATTCTTTATTTTTTGTTTTGACCTCAGATTGGGAAGATCCTGGATTTGTTATTTTAGAGTCAATGTTTTCTAGAAAGATAATTTTGTCAAGTAATTGCGAAAGTGGACCTAAAGAAATAATTATAAATAACAAAAATGGATTTTTATATGAAACGCGGGATGATAATGATTTTTTAGATAAGTTCTTTAAAGTATTGAATTTTATAGAGGATATAAAGCAAAAAAAAAAAATTATCTTTTACGGCCTTTTGACTTGCAAAAAATTTTCTCAATTTGGCCATTTTCAACAAATAAAAAAATTTTTAGTTTAATTTATATAAATGAAAATTGCGATTTTATTTGAAAGTTTACCTTCAGGTGGTGGAGCATTCACACATTCATTGAATGCCACTTTAGATTTAATAAGATTTTTCAATAGAAAAAATGAATTTGTTGTTTTTACTAATTCAAAAGAAAATCTAAAAACATTTGAAAATTTTAATATTAAATCAGAATACTTTCATCACACATTCTTTGATAAATTAATAATATATCTTTCAACACTAAAATTTTTTAGATTCATATTTCAATTTCTCAATATTCAAATTTATCTCGAAAAAAAAATAATAAATCAAAGTTTTAATCTCATATTCTTTCCTGTATTATCAAGTACAATTTTTTCACTAAAGAAAGTAAAATTTGTATCTACATTATTGGATCTAGAACATTTTAAACATTCTATATTTCCTGAAATCACAACAAAAGATTATGAATATAGAGAAAAATTACACTTCTACGCACTACCTAAATCTCTACTTATTATAACTAGCTACGCTAGCATTAAAAATGAAATGTGCAGACATTATAGTATAAATAAAAACAAAGTAATCATAATACCCTATACACCTGGCAGGTTTTTAAAATCAAAGAATTTGAAGTTAAAAAAATATCAGAATTTTAAAAATTATTTTTTTTACCCAGCTCAAATATGGGGTCACAAAAACCATATAGTAATTTTAAAAGCAATGAGTTTTTTAAAAGAAAAATATGGCCTAGTTATTAATCTAATTCTATCTGGAAGAGATAGAGGGTATAAAAAAATTTTGATGAAATATATAAAAAAAAATAAACTTTATAAAAATGTAATATTTACTGGATATGTATCTTCAAAAGAAATGGATTATCTATATCAAAAATGTAAGTGTGTAATTTTTACAAGCCTTTTTGGCCCTAATGCTATTCCACCATTAGAGGCATGGAAATATAAAAAACCGATAATAATAAATGAAAAATTAAAAGACGTAAAAAAAAATAATGGATTTTTAGTAAATGTTAGAAACCACAGACAAGTAGCTACCTATATGAGAAGAGTTTTTCTTAATCAATATCCAAAAAAATTAATAAAAAGTGGAAATTTAGAATTAAAGAAAATTGAGAAAGAAAATAAAAAAAGATACAAATTTCTTGAACAAAATATCAAAAAAAAATTATTAAATGCCTGAAATTATTTTTTTATTTATTTCTTTTCCCAAGTTAACTAAATGTCTGAATTCATCTGGGGTTGCAGAAAGGGCGTGATCTCTAATTGTATTATTAGACTTATCTAATGTAAAATGTTTCTCAATTATTTTTGCACCTCTTGATATCGCTATTAAGCAAGTTTCAATTCCAATAGTATGGTCACTATAACCAAAATAAACTTTGTCGTTAAACCTCTTTGGAAATTTTTTTAAATCTTCATTAAAGGTTGGATATTTAGAACAACACCAAAGATATTTTATATTTTTTTCTTTGAAGGGTAATTGTTTTTTATTCCACATTCCTAGTGAAATAATCAAATCTTTATTTTTATTCTCTTTAACAATTTTTTTTACTAGGTTAAAATCATATTTTAAAGATCTTGATGCTATTTTAATTCTTTTAATCTTAATTTTTTTAATTATTTTATAAGCGTCTTCACTTATTATTGAAAACATTGGTTCAATATTAAATTGGTTACACCATTTTATAAGTTGTATTACTTTTTTTGAGTCAAGCTGATTTATTTCACCAGGTTTATCTCGCCAACCTAACTGAAATTTTGCAATATCAGCACCTGAAAATTTAGCTTGTTTAATTAATTCATAACATAGATTAAAATTTCCATTGTAATTCATTCCTATCTCAGCAATAAATATCATTATCTACCTTTTAACATTTTGTCATATTTTTTTAAAACTTTTTTTTTTTGAGTTCTATTATTTGAGTGTGATCTATATTTGTAAAGTGGTATATTTAACCTTGCGATAGAAAATTTTTTTTCAAATCTTTTTCTTAATTCGTGTCCTTCTCGCATTTTAAATTTTTTGTCATATAAACCAATATCAATCAAACACTCTTTTCTAAAAAGAATTCCACAAGCTATTTGTTTTTTAAAACAATCTATTTTTTCTAAAATTTGTTCTTTATCGTTAACTTTATAATAATCTACAGCTACTGCTTGATACTCTCTATTTAAATCTAAAAAAAGTTTTAAAAGATAAAGAAAGTCTCTAGAAACATAATCATCAGAATCAACTCTAACAATATACCTACCCTGGGCTTTGCTGATTCCTTTATTTATCGATGATGGTAGTCCAATATTTTTTTTATTTTTTAAAGCAACAAAGTTACTAAATTTAAATTTTTTAATAATTTGAAATGAATTATCTTTTGAGTTATCATCTACAATAATTACTTCGTATTCGTTGTCCTTTATATTTTTTTGATGCAAAATACTTCTCAAGCATCTTTCAATCCATTTTTCATGATTGTAACAACATATTATAATTGAAATTTCTGGTATAGTTTTTTTCATTTAATTTTTTAAAAGGTTAATGACTTTTGGGTTTACGATTTTTCTATTTTTTAAACAAAATTTATTTATCTTATCATCAAATAGCTCATATATAATTTTTAGATTTAATGGAGTCCAATTTTTTTTTGTCCATATTTTTCCTGTTGATTTTTGAGGCATACTTTTGATTTTCTTATTATTTAATAATTTTTTTTCTAATAAAAATGGTAATTTATCACAGAAATCTTTTATTACTCTACAAGCATTGTCATGAATACCATCCTCAGATCTTAATTTAGCAGAGTTTTGAAAAACTATGTTTCCAGCGTCGACTTTGTCAGTCGTTTCATGAAATGTCATGCCCGTATATTCTGGTTGAAGCATATAACTTGGCCAAAAAAGAGTTGCACCTCCCCTATACCATGGCGACAGACCTCCATGAACATTCCAAGCATATAATTTTATCATTTTTAAAATATCATTATTAATTAAACCACATCCATAGGTAATTAGAATATCAAATTTGTGTTTTGATATTAATTTTTTTAATTTTCCATTCTTAAAATCATTTCTTACTACATAAGATAAGAAATTTATTTTTTTACTATCTAATTTTGCTTGACCAAAAAATTTTTTTTCAGCAATATTTCTTTTATTAAAATGTAACTTATATAATCTTTTTATATTTGATTTATAATTTTTATTTATTTTAGGTATAAATTTGTCTTTTCTTTTTTCAATTATTAAACTTAAATTAAAAGATGTTTCTTTAAATTTTTTTACAAAATAAAAATGCCTAGGATGGTTACCTGTTATTAAAAGTATTTTCATTTAAATTTTTTTATAAGCCTTTTTTCTAAACACAAATTTAATACATTTATAAGATCTTCGAGAGAAATGTTTGTTTTTTCTGAAATTGAAAGTATATCATTTTTTCCATCAGCATAAGATAAAATATTTTTTAAAATGTAAAGTTGTTTACTTTTGTCTTTTAGATTATCACTTGAATAATTTCTAGTTGAATGAGTATTTACATTATAGTAAAGATCTCTTTTACCAAGCTGATATTCACCAAATGGAATATATCTTTTCAAAGGATAAATATTATCATTTATCTTAATTACCTCATAAATTTGCTCAATTGATCTACAAATTTGATCTATATTCATAAATTTTTTATCATCCTTACTTGTATGATACTCTTTAAACTGGTGGTAAATGGTTCTAGAAATTTGTCCTACAGGTAAATTAAGTTCGCCAGAACAATATTGTCTCTCATCACTTCCATTAGGGGTAAATTCTCTAATATAATATTTCTTTTTTTTGTTAAGAAAAGTGTATAATCTGTCTAAATTTGACAATCCCATACGAGATTTTTTATAAGATAATATTTTCTTAGGGCCTCCTAAGCATGTTAATACTAGACCAGTATTTAAATTCTTCATTAAATTTTTTTTTTCACTAAAAATAAAGCATAAAGAACCTATAGTCTCAGGATTGATCAAAAATTTATACGTATAATTACGATTTTTCCATTTTTTAATTTTTTCATAAAGTCCCAACATTACTAATGGACCACTAAGTTCATTATTAGCCATACTTGGATGGCAAAGATAAGATGTTATAAGATTTATTTTTTTAGAATTACCCTTTATTGTTGACACACCATTAATTAAATTTCCTTTTTTAAATTTTGCATTTATTTTTACTTTATAAAATTTATCTTTTAATTTTTTTTGTTGATTGTAAGAAATACAGAAGCCCCAATTTTTCTTATAATAACTTGTCGAGTAGGGAATTGCTTGGGGATAATTAGGCATTGTGTATAAATGATTCTTAAGTTCGCCTATTGAAATTTTTTTATCTACTGAAGTAGAATAATTTAAAATATGTAAGTTATTTTTTTTGACATCAACTATTTTTTTTCCCCTCAAATTTTTTATATATCCATCTTTAAAATGCCATTCATTTGGTATGTTCCAATCAAAAATTTTGCTACCAGATTTATATTTAATATATTTAAATTTTATATGTCTGCCTATTATCCTTAATGATTGTAAATATCCTGGACCAGTAATCGATCTAAGTATTGGAAACAACTCATCAAAAATTTTAGATAAATTTTTAGGACTCATTGATTTATTTAACATATTATAATTATAAAAAAAAATATATTTAAATTTATATTAAAGTAATTGACTGTGTTAATAGTAAGGATAATAAAGTTAAATAATAATAGTTTTAAATAAATCACTTATGAAAAAAGCGACTGTTTTAGTAACATCATGAAAAAAAAAATTATAGGTCTTATACCAACTAGATTGTCATCAACACGTCTTCCAAAAAAACCTTTAATTAAAATTAACAATATTCCTTTAATAATTCATACCTATAGAAGAGCAAAGCTTGCTAAAAAATTAGATGAATTAGTGATTTGCTGTGATGATAAAAAAATAATTGATATAGCTAGGCGTTACAATGCAAAGGCTATTTTAACTTCAAAACGTCATAAGAATGGGACTGAAAGAATTTATGAAGGTTATAAAAAGTTAAACAAAAAATATGATTTAATTGTCGATATACAAGGAGATGAACCGTTAATCTCACCAAATCAAATTGATCAAGTAATTGATTTCCACTTAAAAAATTTAAAATCTGAGATTATACTTCCGTCTTTAAAATTTAAGAATATATCTAGCTATAATATCGTAAAAGTTATTGCAGATAACTCTCAGAGGGTAATGTATCTTTCAAGAAGCAAGGTGCCACACAATTTTAACAAAAACTCAGATTATTATTTAAAACATTTATCTATTATCTCTTTTTTGCCAAAAGCATTAAGTAGATTTTGTAAAAGTAAACAAACTAGATTAGAAAAAATTGAAGGTATTGAACTAATGAGAGCTCTTGAAATAGGTTTAAAACTTAAGACAGTTGTTTTGAAAGGAAACAGTTTCTCGGTAGATATTAAAGAAGATCTAAAAAAAGCAAAACAGATAATGAAAAGAGACAAAGTATTTAAATTATATTCAGATGAAAAGAAAAGTAGATATCTTAGATGAAATTGTAAATAATTTTGAATTTAGTATTAAAAGTTATAATAAAAAATTTCAAAGTAATCACTGGCTTTTTAATAATAAAAAAAAAAATAAAATTATTTAATAAAAAGAATCTAATCAATTTTCGAAACAATGGATTGTCTGAGGGTATGGATGATACATTCTATTCAAAAAGAAAATCATTAAAATTATTAGAAAAAATTAAAAAAGAATGCGGAGAAAAATTTATACAAAAATATCTTTTAAAAACTAATTTGGGAAATTCAAAAGAATCCCTCAGATATAAATCTTATTTTTTTACTGCACATGAATTATTTCATTTAAAATTTGTACACGAAATTAAAAAAAAGGTGACACTTAACAAAAAGGATATAATTTGTGAAATAGGCCCAGCTTATGGCTCTATGATAAGTAAATTAATAAAATTATATGGATCTAAAGTAATTTTAATTGATTTACCAGAAGCTAATTTTATAAGTTATTTTTACTTAAAAAATTTATTTCCCAAAAAAAAATTTTTTGTAAGTAAAAATATTAAAAATAATAAAATTTCAAAAAAAGATATAATAGAGAATGATATAATAATTTTATGTCCTTGGGAAAAAATACCCAAAATAAAAATAAATTTTTTTATAAATGTTAGATCCATGATGGAAATGACACACGAAGTTATAAAAGAATATTTTGACTTAATCCAAGATCAAATAACTCATAATGGCTATTTCTTGTGTGTAAATAGATACTATAAAGACACGGTTGGATATCCTGTTGAAATGGATAACTATCCTTATGATAAACATTGGAAAATAATAGTTTCAAAAACATCCTGGATGCAAAATCATATTCATTTTTTATTAACAAAAAGAATACTAAATTCAAAAAATGATATTGTGGAAGAATTAAAAAAAATTCGTCATTTATCTTATAAACTAAGATTAAAAGATAAACTTTTAATTAGGAGATTTACACCAAATTTTATTTATAAATCTTATAAAAAAATTAAGTACTCTTTAATTGGAAAATAAAGATTGTGAAAAAAAAAAATTTATTAATATTCTATTCGCAAAATAACTACAAAATAAATAAAAAATACGATCATTTTATAAATTTAGGAGATGGAAATTTAGAAATTGCAAACTCAAAAGAAATATCGCTAAAAAAGTATTACAAAAAAAATTATAATTATTTTAAAAAAAAACTAGTAACCTCTTTATATAAAAAAATTTTATACTCAAAAGGTAATTCAGAAATATTAAGTGAATTAGAAATATTTAATTTAAGAAATGATAAAATTAATAATATTGATTTAATAATAAATTTATTAATAATTAAAAAAGTTATTAAGAAATTAAATATAAACAATCTAATACTAATTACAGATAATCAATTAATTCAAAAAATAATCACAAGAATTTATCCAAAGGTTGAAATAATAGATCATCAAAAAAAAAAATTAAGACTTTTTCCATTTTTAAAAATATCAAAATTTTATTTCAAAGCATTTTTTGTAATTATTATGATTAAATGTTTAAGTAATAATAAATTATTAAAAAGAGGGTATCCAACAGCTTGTTTTTCATTAGCACCTATTTTTTATAAAAATAGAAAAGAAAAATTTTTTAGGGACGAGAAAAATTTAAAATTAAATTTTTTACTTACTGACGAAACACATCTAAATTTTTCTGTTTTAGATATTTATAAAATTTTAAAGAATCAATACAAAAATTTAGTACATGTTGAGTCTGCAATAAGTTTTAAAGATTTAACTTATGGATTAATAAAGTCCTATAGTTTTCTCTATTTTATAAATAATTCTAATATGAAATTAAATATAGATAATTTAGATTTTTCAGAATTTTATAAAGAATACTTAACAATTAGTGCAATCAATAGATCAAAATTAAATATTTACAATAAAGCTATTCCGAATTTATTTAAAAAATTTCAGATTACAAATTTTAAAATGTATTTATTTGAATATAATTTTGGTTTCTACATAAATAAATTAATTAGAAGAAATTTAAAACAAATTGATATTACTGGTTACCAGCATGGTATTTTTTCTGATAAATTAATGTGGTTTGACATTTATACGAGAAATAAAAAAAATTTTAAGTATTTACCAAATAAAGTTATTAGCTTTAATCTTCAATCATTAAAAGATTACAAAAAAATTTTACCAAAAGGCATTAGTTTTAAGTTAACTCAGAAGCCAAAGTCAAAAATTTCAATTTTATTTAAACCTATAAAAAAAAATAATTCTCAAAAACATATTTTGATACTTCCAGGAACTCATGATGCAAAAACAATTTATGGAAGATTCAAGAATAGAATTCTAAATTTTTATAATCCCAACGAAATATATTATTTTAAATTTCATCCAAAAAACAAGATTGTTTCTAAGGATTTTAAAAACTTAAAAATAATTGAAACTACCAAAAATAAAAGTTTTAATTTAGTTTTAATTTCATCCACATCCACATTAGTTTATGATTTTTATAAGTTGAATAAAAATATTATGGTATATGATATTAATAACAAACAAAATTTAATTTCATCAGGCTTATTGAATAAAATTAAATTTTTCGAAATTTAAATCTTGATAAAAATTTAATGTTAAAAAATAAAAAATTATTGATATTTGACTTAGATGGTGTCTTAATTGACTCACTTCAAAACATGAGGCTAGCCTTAAAACAAACATGTTTAAATTTAGAAATTAATTTGGAATTTAAAAATTATAGAAAATTTATAGGTTTACCATTTGAGGATATAATGAAAAAAATGGGTATTAGAAAAAATATTCCATTGATAAAAAAAAAAATATATTTTTTATTCACAAAAATATCTCAATAAAATTAAAATTAAAAATAAAGATCTTAAAAGCTTAAGAAAGCTAAGAAAAAATTATAAACTTGCTGTTTTTACATCAAAGGATAGAAAAAGAACAAAGTTAATTTTATCAAGATATAAATTATTTGACATTATCATAACTTCAGATGATGTAAAAAAAGGTAAGCCAAATCCTGAAGGACTTAATAAAATTTTAAAATTTTTAAATATAGATAATAAAAATGCTTATTACGTGGGAGACAGTTATCATGATTATAAATGTGCATTTAATGCAAAAATAAAATATTTTCATGCACTATGGGGATACAATAAAATAAAAAATTACAAAAAAGTAAAAAAAATAAAAAATTTACAAAAAATTTTAAAATTTATTTAATTATGTTAGTTTCAGTAATAATCCCATATTGCAAAAAAATAAAATATATAGATTACGCCATTAATTCTGTGCTTAATCAGACACTTAGAAATTTTGAAGTCATATTAATTCATGATGATCCTGGAAATGCTGATTTAAAATATTTAATAAAATTAAAAAATAAAGATAAAAGAATACAAATAATTAAAAATCAACAAAACATTGGACCAGGATTTTCAAGGAACAAAGGAATAAAAAAAGCAAAAGGAAAATATATAGCTTTTTTGGACTCTGATGATAAATGGAAAAAGAAAAAATTAGAAAAACAGATTATGTTTATGCAAAAAAATAATATTGATTTTTCATATACCTCTTATAATCAAATAGATGGGTTTGGAAAAAAAATAAAAACAATAATAGCTCCAAAAAATCAAACACATAATTATCTTCTTAAAGATTGTAAAATAGGTTTATCAACTGTTATTTTAAAAAAAAAATTTTTTAATAAAAATTTTAAATTTCCTAAACTCAAAACTAAAGAGGATTTATGTTTGTGGTTAAAACTTTCAAAAAAAATTGAATTAGTTGGATATAGTAAAGTTCTATCCGATTGGAGAAAATTAGATAATTCATTGTCTTCTAATACAACTCAAAAACTTTTAGACGGATTTAGATTGTATTATAAATATGAGGGTTTTAATTTTTTAAAATCAATATACTATTTAATGTTGTTATCTTTAAATTTTATTAAAAAAAACATTTAATGAATACTTTAATTATTCAATTTTTAATTACTTTTTCTTTTTCATTATTGTTTATATTTCTTTTGAATAAAAAAAAATATTTAAGTCATTATGCAGGTGAGAACCATCAAAATTATATTAAAACAAACGCCACACCTCTTGCGGGAGGATTTATCGTTTTTTTTTATTTTTTGCTTAATATCGAGAATATATCTTTAGTTTATATATTTTTTTTTTTAATTTTATTAATTGGTTATTTATCTGATACTAATATAATTAAATCTGCACATTTTAGACTTGTTATTCAAATTACAATCATAATTTTATTTGTATTTTTTTATGATTTAAGAATTATCTCTACAAGAATACTTATTTTAGACGAATTACTAAATGATTATTTTTTTGCAATTTTATTTACTTCTTTTTGTATTTTAATATTAGTAAATGGCACTAACTTCATAGATGGCACGAACCTATTAGCTATTGGATATTTTATTATTTTAGAAATTATATTTCTATATTTGAGATCAGAAGGTTTATTGATAAATGAAAATATATTTTCTTTAAATTTATTTCCTGCATTGATTGTAATTTTGTTACTTAATTTTTCTAACAAAATTTATTTGGGTGATGCAGGTGCATATTTATTAGGTTTTATATATAGCACAAAATGTATTTTGCTTTATTTAGAAAACCAAAATATATCACCTTTTTTTGTAATATTAATTTTGTGGTATCCTGCTTTCGAAATCTTGTTCTCAATTTTAAGAAAGTTAAATTTTAATAAATCTCCGATCAAACCAGATTCAAATCATCTTCATCAATTGATTTATTTGTCTTTGCACACAACTGTATCAGATAATATTTTGAGAAGTAATTTTGTAGGTTTAATTATAAACTTCTATAATTCAATCATATTCTTCTTTGCATTGTCAAATATATATAACACACAATACCAAATAATTTTAATTTTTCTAAATATTATAATTTATATTTTTATATATATAAGACTTATAAGATTAAAACTAAGAAAACAATTTTGACTCTAAGAATCTTTAAAAAACAATTTAATCATATAAATTAATATCTTTAATCCATCTCTAAATTCATTTACTTTTTTTTTACCTGCAATTCTTTTTCTTTCCCAAGATGAATGAGATGTCATCGATAGATTGAGTTTTTTTGCTTTTATTGGAAGTTCTACGCAAAAACAAAAATCATGTTTTGTTAAATTAATTTTTTTTGCACTTTCAGTTTTACCTAATACAAAAGTGTATAAAATATCTGTAATAGGTAAACTAAAAAAAATTTTTCCAATCGTAGTAAATATATAATTTCCTATAAATGTTATAATTGTATCATCTTCACTTCCCGCATCTCTTTGATATCTAGATGCAAAGTTGAAGTCTAGATCCGATGTTTTTGTTTTGTTGAGCATGCCATTCAATTCAGTTGGATTAAAGGAACCATCAGCGTTAAAAATACAGAAGTATTTTGTATTTGTATCTAAAATTCCCTGAATTATAGCATCTCCATATCCATAGTTTGATTGATAAATAATTTCACAATTAAAATTTTTAATACTTTTAATCGTCAAAATATCCTCTTTACGAAGTATAACTTTAATATTTACATCAAATTTCTCTAACTCTTTTAAAACATTTGGTAACGATTCTGACTCATTTTTAGCTGGAATTATTAAAGTTAAATCTTTCATAGTTATTTATGTATATAAATAAATTAATTTAATAAAAATAATAAATTACTTATAGATAATAGAGATAAAAAGACATAATTTGGATCAATTTATATCCTAATTTAGGAAATAAAATATATTAATTTAAAAATGTTGAACAAAGATTAGCAATATATACGATTATGGATCTTTTAATTTTTTTTTTAGTTTATTTTTTTATTATTACATCAGTGATTGGCTATGGGTTATTTTTTTCCCAGTTAGTTAAATCTGAAACAATTACGAAAAGTTTTGGCTATTCTGGATTAACAGGTTTATTTTTTTTAACAATCTATTCTTATATTTCTAATATTTTTTTTGCACATAGCGAATTACACAATATATTTCTTTTATTTATAGGGCTTATATTTTTTTGTTATGTTTTATTGAGGAAAAAAAAACATTTTAACAAGAAAAAATTTATTATTCCATTTTTTGTTATTTCAATTTTTTTTATATCTTTTTTAGTTTTCAAAACTCATGATGATTTTCCCTATTATCATTTTGCATATAGTTATTATTTAACACAAAACTCTTTATTTATAGGAATTGGACCTTTTAATCATGGTTTCAGGACTCCTTCATCAATTTTTTATATGAACTCTTTATTTTATTTACCATTTATAAAACATTATATGTTTCATATTTCAGCAGCAATGATCATGATATTTGCTAACTTAATTTTAATTGAAAAAATTTTTAATAACATAAAATATAAACAAATTACTTTTCTAACGTTTTTTTCCTTATTATCTTTTCTTTTTATTAATATATTTTTTTATCGATTAGGTGAGCATGGAACAGATAGATCAGCCCAAATTTTGATTCTTATTTTACTCATAGAAATTTTATTTCTAACAAATTTTTCTAAAAATATTCAAAATGATATTAATAAAATATTTGTTATAATTGGATTAGTTATCTCTTTAAAAGCTTTTTATATTTTATATTTACTTTTATTAATCCCTGTAATTTACTTTATAATTAAGATAAAAAAATTTCATTATTTATTTAGTTTATATAAAAATAAAATTTTCATCTTTTTATTTTCTATTGTTTCATTAATTTTACTGACAAATTTTTTTAATACGGGATGTGTTGTATATCCAGTGGCTTCTACTTGTTTTGAAAACATTATTTGGTCATTTGATACTGAGCTTGTGAACAAAATGAATGATTGGTATGAACAATGGTCAAAAGCAGGAGCTGGGCCAAATTTTAGAGTCGAAAATCCAGAAATTTATATTACACATTTTAACTGGGTATCTAATTGGTTAGATAATTATTTTTTTAATAAAGTTTCAGACTTTTTGATTGGTTTATTTCTGATGAGTATAATTGTATTTTTTTCGTTTTTTTCAACTATCAAAAAAAAAGTTACTAAAAGAAAAATTATCCTTTTATATTTTTTAATACTTATATTATTTTTAGAATGGTTTTATAATCATCCAGCATTAAGATATGGGGGCTTTTGTATAATTGCAGCTTTAATTTTTATACCTTTGTCAAAAACTTTAGAAAACTCTTTTAATTATAAAGATAAAAATTACGTAAAAAAATTTTACATATTAATGATAATCGGATTAATAATATTTTTTGGGCGCAATATAGATAGAATCGAAAATGAGAACGATCTATACGGATATAATCCCTTTAAAAGTCCGTACTATTCTTTTAATCAAAAATTCTATCTGATTCAAAATACATTTAATTCTTTGGTAAATAATTATGAATCATGTATTCAAAAAGAAAATGAATGTATTAGTGATTTGAAACCAACAGTGGTTAAAAAATATAACAAATATATTTTTTTTAATAATCAATGATTAAATTTTTAGTTTTAAAATTATTATTTATATTCGACAAGTATCATCAATTTAAGATATTTAAATTCTTAAAACAAAAACAAATAAATAATTTTGAAATTTTTTTCGATATTGGAGCACACCATGGTGAGTCAATATTATCATTTTTAAAAAACTTTGAAGTGAAAAAAATCGTATCGTTTGAGTCTAGTCCAGTTAATTTTGAAACATTAAAAAAAAACTTACCAAGTTTGAAATCAAAGTTTAAAGATACAGATATACAAATTAATAATATTACTTTAGGTGCTGAAAATAAAATAGGTAATTTAAAACAAATTAATGAAAGCTCATCTTCAACTCTCAATAAGATAAATGTTAATTCTAATTATTTTAAAAAAAAGCAACAGCTATTATATGGTAGAAAAAATACGAACTTTTATAAAGAATTTGAAATAAAAATTTCAACTTTAAGTGACTATATTGCTAACAATAATTTTAAAAACATTGATTTTATAAAAATTGATACTGAAGGATATGAATACGAAATATTAAAAGGTCTGGAGGAAGAATTTAAAATTGTAAAATTTATTATGTTTGAGCATCATTATGATGATATGTTATTAAAAAATTATACTTTTTCAAATATACATCAATTATTAAAACAAAATAATTTTCAAAAATTTTATAAAGCAAAAATGCCTTTTAGAAAAACATTTGAATATATTTATATTAATAAAAATAATTTTTTAAAATGAAATTAAAAAGATCTCCGAAAGTTACTGTTCTTATAATAAATTATAATAATTCAAATTATATCGAGAGATGTGTAAAATCAGTATTGAGTCAAACTTATCAGAATATAGAAATAATTTTTGTTGACGATCTTTCAACAGATGATTCTATAAATAAAATTAAAAAATTTAAATCAGTGAAAGTTTTTAAAACTAAAACCAAAACTAATTACGGATCACTAAATCAAATAAATGCTTGTAAAATTGGTTTATTAAAATCAAAAGGCGACTATATATTTTTTTTAGATAGTGATGATTTTTTTTTGAAAAATAAAGTAAAAACTGTGATGGAATATTACCAGCATAATGGTTTTGATGTATGTTTTGATATACCTTATTTATACTTCAGTAAAAAAAATAAAAAAAAACTAAAAATAAAAAAAAGAAATAAGTTTTTAGTCCCATGGCCACAATTTGGTCCACAAAGTTGTATATTTATTAAGAAAAAGTATTTAAAAAAAATATTGAAAAAAATATCCACCCAAAATTTCAAAAATATATGGTTAGATTTTAGGATTATCAATCAAGCTACTATTGAATTTAATAACGTATTTTCAATACCCAGTTATTTAACTATGTATCAACAAAAATCAGACTCTGCTTCCTCAGGCTTTAAAAAATTTTCTAAGAATTGGTGGTTAAGAAGATTAGAGGCGCACCAATTTCTTAAATATTTATATAAAAAGAATAATAGAAATTTACCACTTACATTTGATGTTATTATTACATATTTTGTAAATAAATTTATATAATGAAAAAGAAAGTTCTTATAATTGGTGAAAAAAGTTTCATCGGTAATAATTTATTTAATTACTTCAAAAAAAAACTAACTGTAAAAAAAATAAGTTATAATAAATTTAATCAATTAAATATTAAATATATTAATAGATATACTCATGTCATTAATTGTTCCTTGAATCCCTTATATACGAAAAAAAAATACAATAAAAAATACGATATAGATTTAAAAATTGCTAAAAAATTAAAAAATTCAGTTTGCAAATTTATATTTCTCAGTAGTAGACATGTATACGCACCAAAGGATAATATAAAAGAATTATTTAAAGAGAAGCCAATTTCTCAGTATGGCAAAAATAAAAAAATAACAGAAGATTTACTTTTTAAAAATTTAAGGAATAATTTACTTATACTAAGAATAGCTAATATCATCGGTGATAGGAAAATAATAAATTCAAGAAAAGTACATAAAACATTTATAGATATATTTTTTGATAATCTCAAACTTGGCTACGTGATTAATAATGGAAAAAAATATAAAGATTTTTTAACAATTGGGCAATTATCTAAAATAGTAATTAAATTAATAAATGTAAATGCGGAGGGTGTTTTTAATGTCTCAGCAGGAAAAAAAATATTTTTATCAAAATTAATAAGTTGGCTATTAAAGTATAATAAAACTAAAACTGTGATAAAAAATATTACCAAAAGTGAAAGAAATAAGATAGAAAACAAAAGTTTTTACTTAAATAACAGCAAACTAAGAAAAAAAATAAATTTCAATTTTCGACTAGATGAATTAAAAAAAGAATGCTTTAAGTTAAGTAAAAATAATTTATATGAAAAAAAATAAAAAAAAAGCCTTGATATTTGGTATTACAGGTCAAGATGGTTCATACTTAAGCGAACTTTTATTACAAAAAAATTATGAAGTACATGGAGTTATTAGGAGATCATCCTCTTTTAACACGTCTCGTATAAACCATTTATATCAAGATCCACACAGCAAGTATCGTAAATTTATTTTACATTATGGTGATATAACAGACTCTATTTCAGTTTCATCACTCATAAAAACAATTCTTCCTGATGAAATTTATAATCTTGCAGCCCAATCACATGTGGCAGTATCATTTGAGGTGCCAGAATATACTGCAAATGCTGACGCGATTGGTGCTTTAAGAATCTTAGAGGCTATAAGATTTCATAACTTAACAAAAAAAACAAAATTTTATCAAGCTGGAACCTCTGAAATGTACGGAAAAGTTTTAAAAATACCGCAAGATGAAAAAACTCCTTTTTATCCTAGAAGCCCATATGGAGTAGCAAAGGTTTATGCTCATTGGATAACAATAAATTATAGAGAGGCATATAAAATTTTTGCTTGTAATGGGATTTTATTTAACCACGAAAGTCCTAGAAGAGGAGGAACTTTTGTAACAAAAAAAATTGTAAGTGGTTTATGCAAAATTAAACTTGGTTTACAAAAAAATTTATTTTTAGGAAATTTAGAAGCTAAAAGGGATTGGGGCCATGCTAAAGATTATGTTTTTGCAATGTGGAAAATGATGCAACAAAAAAAACCTAACGACTACGTAATTGCTACTGGCAAGCAATTCACAGTTAAAAGATTTGTCAACTTAGTTTTGGATGAATTAAAAATTAGATATATTTGGAAAGGCAAAGGTATTAATGCCAAATGTCTTATTAAAGGGACAAACACAATTATTGTTCAAGTTGATAAAAACTATTTTAGACCATTAGAAGTTGATACTTTGCTTGGTAATTCATCTAAAGCGAGGAAAGAGCTTAGATGGAAACCAAAATATAATATAAAATCTATGATTAAGGAAATGGTTTCTGAAGAATTAAATTCATTTCAAAAATGATTAAAAAATCTGACAAAATATTTGTTGCAGGTCATAAAGGTCTTATCGGTAGCGCCATATTGAGAAAATTAAAATCAAGAGGATATAAAAAAATCATTACTATTGATAAAAAAAAACTAAATCTAATTAATCAGAATGATGTCTTTAATTTTTTAAAAAAAACAAAACCAAAATTTATATTTTTAGCAGCAGCCAAAGTTGGTGGGATTTATGCAAATAATAAATATAAAGCAGATTTTATATATGAAAATTTAGCAGTTCAATCAAATGTAATACATGGCGCATTCAAAGCAAATATTAAAAACTTAATTTTTTTAGGCTCTAGCTGTATTTATCCAAAATTCTCAAAACAGCCAATTAAAGAAGATTATCTTCTTTCCGGTAAGCTTGAAGAAACAAACGACGCCTACGCAATCGCAAAAATTGCAGGTATCAAAATGTGCGAAAGTTATAATTCTCAATATAAAACTAACTACAAATGTTTAATGCCAACAAATACATTTGGCGCAAATGACAAATATCATAAACTTAATTCCCATTTTATTCCTGCATTAATAAAAAAAATTTATGAACTCAGTAAAAAAAAAAATAAAGTAATTAAAATATGGGGAAATGGTTTAGCAAAAAGGGAAATAATTTACGTTGATGATATAGCTGATGCATGTATCTATTTTATGAATAAAAAAATAAAAGATAGTTTGATTAACATTGGTACTGGAAATGAACTTTCAATAAAAGAATATGTCAAATTATTTTTAAAAGTTTTACTACCAAACAAAAAAGTTAAAATTTTGTACGATAAATCCAAACCTAATGGTGTTCCTAGAAAGGTTATGGATATAAGTAAAGCTAAAAAATATGGTTGGAAAAATAAGACTGATTTAAAAAAAGCGATCTTGATTACATATAATGATTATGTAAAAAACATTAAAAAATAGACAATTATTATCAAATTTGTATTTACAATTAATTATTATTTAGTATAAGACCATTGCCTGGTGATTATTGCGAAAGTGTAATACCCGATCCCTTTCCGAACTCGGAAGTCAAGCCTTTCTGCGCCGATGGTACTTTGTCTTAAGACACGGAAGAGTAGGACATTGCCAGGCTAAAATCCAAATGAAAAAATTAATCGTAGTTACTGGGGGAGCTGGGTTTGTTGGTTCAAACTTAATCAAACTTCTAATTGAAAAAACTAAATTCAAAATTCTAAGTATTGATAATTATTCTAGTGGAACTAAAAAAAATCATATAATTAACAAACGCATCAAATATATTAATGGTGATACTAAGAACATAAATTTAATTTTAAAAAATAAAAAAAATAAAATTAAAACTATTTTCCATTTCGGTGAGTTTGCAAGAATCTATCAAAGCTTTAATAATTTTAATAAGTGTTATAATTCCAATTCTTTAGGCAGCAAAGAAGTATTTAATTTTTGTTTAAATAATAAAATTAAATTGGTTTATTCAGCAACTTCTGCAAGCCTAGGTAATAATGGTAATGACAGTAATCTTTCTCCATATGCTTTTACAAAATCTAAAAACCTTGAACTTTTAAATAACCTTAAAAATTGGTTTGGATTTAATTATGAAGTAATATACTTTTATAATGTTTATGGACCAGGACAAATATCTGCTGGAAATATGGCGACTGTAATAGGAATTTTTGAAAATCAATACAAAAAAGGTAAACCTTTAACTGTTGTTAAGCCAGGCACACAAACTAGAAGATTTACACATATAGATGACACTGTTAAAGCATGTTATCAGGCATGGAAAAAAAATAAGTGTCGTCATTACTCAATTTCAAACAAAAAAAGCTACTCAATATTAAAAGTAGCCAAGATGTTTAAATCGAAAATAGTATTTTTACCTAAAAGAAAAGGTGAACGATTTGCCTCAGCTTTAACAAACTTGTCTTTTTCTAACAGAGTCCACAAAATATTTGGAAGAATATATTTGAAAGATTACATAAATTCCTTTATTAAAGCTCAAAAAAAATAAACTATGAAGATTGCAAGTTCTTTAAAATCTCTAAAAAAAAGAGACCTTAATTCTAAGTTGGTAAGGAGAAGAGGTAGAGTTTATATTATAAACAAAAAAAATCCAAAATTTAAAGCAAGACAAAAATAATTTTATGGATAATAATGACCATAAAAAAACTTGGGATAATTTTACAAAATTTGTACTTTGGGGTACTGTTGGTGTAATACTAATCTTAGTTTTAATGGCAATATTCCTTTTATAAAATGATTATAGGTTCAATATCTGAAAATAGAAGTTTAGAGAAAAGAGTTGCTATTACACCAGATATTGTAAAAAAATATAAAACTTTAGGATTAGAAGTTCACTTAACTCATGATTATGCAGTACATTTAGGTATTAAAGATAAGGATTATGAGTCACACGGAGCAAAATTTTTTAAAAACGATGAAGTTCTATCTAATTCAAATGCAATTTTGCAGATGAATATTCTTGAAGATGAAAATTTAAAAAAACTTAAAAAAGATCAAATTTTAATAGGAGTATTAAATCCCTATTTAAATGAGATAAAATTAAAAGAAATCATATCAAAAAATATTAAGTGTTTTTCACTTGAGCTGCTACCTAGAATTACGAGAGCACAATCTATGGATATACTATCTTCCCAGGCAAATTTAGCAGGTTATAAAGCAGTTGTGGACTCTTTCGCATTTTTTCAAAAAGCAATACCCATGATGATGACTGCAGCAGGAACAATTTCAGCAGCGAAAGTATTGGTAGTGGGAGCAGGTGTCGCTGGTTTGCAAGCGATTGCAACTGCTAAAAGGATGGGAGCTATAGTTTTTGCAACAGATGTTAGACTAGCCTCGAAAGAACAAGTTGAAAGTTTAGGAGGTAAATTTCTAACTGTTGAGGGTGCTGAGAATTTAGAAACTGAAGGAGGATATGCAAAAGAAACATCAGAAGATTTCAAAAAAAAGCAAGAGGAGTTACTAAAAGAAACTTTAAAAAAAATTGATATAGTTATATGTACAGCTTTAATACCTGGAAAAAAAGCACCAATTATAATAAGAAAAGATATGATTGATTTAATGTCTAGTGGTTCAGTAATTTATGATCTAGCAGCTATTCAAGGTGGAAATTCAGAATTAACAAAAGTTGATGAAATAATAGAATTTAATGGCGTGAAAATAATGGGAGAAGCAAACATTTTAAATAAATTACCTGTTTCTGCATCAAACCTTTATTCAAAAAATATGTTTAATTTTCTTAACAATTTATATGACAAAGAGAACAATAGCTTTAAAATTAATTTAGAAGATGAAATAATTGAAAAAACAATGGTTAAATAATGGAAATAGATCCTTTTATATTTAGATTAAGTATATTTATATTATCAATATTTGTTGGTTATTATGTTGTTTGGAGTGTTACACCATCATTGCATACACCGCTAATGTCAGTAACAAATGCAATTTCTTCAGTAATCATTGTTGGAGCTATAATCGCTGCTCTTGCAGGTTCATCTGAAAATATTTTCGAAACTTCAAATATATTTGGGTTTTTAGCAATCATCTTAGCAGCAGTAAATATTTTTGGGGGTTTTCTTGTTACTCAAAGAATGTTGCAAATGTATAAAAAGAAGAAAAAATAAAAATGTCAGCAAATCTATCAGCATTATTTTACTTAATATCAGGAATACTTTTTATTTTAGCCCTTAGGGGTCTTTCTTCCCCAGAAACTTCAAGGCAAGGAAATTATTTTGGAATAGCTGGAATGGCTATTGCTGTAATTGTTACCTTTTTGTCGGTTGGAAATTTTGGAGCAGGTTTTATTTATGTTTTGATCTTTCTAGTTATTGGTGGATCTGTTGGAGCATTTATAGCTTTTAGAATTCCAATGACAGCTATGCCAGAACTTGTTGCAGGCTTTCACAGTCTTGTAGGTCTTGCAGCTGTTTTTGTTGCTATATCTGCTTTTTTAAAACCAGAGGCATTTGGTTTAGGTATTGTTGGAAACATAAAACTTGCAAGTCTTATTGAAATGTCATTAGGGGCAGCAATAGGTGCGATTACTTTTTCAGGGTCAATTATTGCATTCTTAAAACTAAGAGGCATAATGTCCGGAGCACCAATAACTTTTAAAGGCCAACACATAATTAATTTATTGTTGGGATTATCAATTCTATTTTTAATTTATTATTTATGCATAACTCAATCATCTAATATATTTTGGTCTATTGTAATTATTTCATTTGTAGTTGGTGTATTACTAATTATTCCAATTGGCGGAGCTGATATGCCAGTGGTAATATCAATGTTAAATTCATATTCAGGTTGGGCCGCTGCTGGAATTGGTTTCACATTAGAAAACAGTGCTCTAATAATTACAGGTGCTTTGGTTGGGTCTTCTGGAGCTATTTTATCTTATATTATGTGTAAAGGTATGAATAGATCATTCTTTAATGTGATACTTGGAGGTTGGGGAGCCACTGATCAAACTTCATTATCAAAAGGGAAAGAGCAAAAACCTGTTAAAAGTGGCAATGCAGATGACGCTGCATTCTTGATGAAAAATGCATCATCAGTAATTATTGTTCCCGGTTATGGAATGGCGGTTGCCCAAGCTCAGCATGCGCTGAGAGAAATGGTAGATGCTTTAAAAAAAAACGGAGTAAAGGTTTCGTATGCAATTCATCCTGTGGCAGGAAGAATGCCAGGACATATGAATGTATTATTGGCTGAAGCAAATGTTCCATATGATGAAGTTTTTGAATTAGAAGAAATTAACAATGATTTTGCAAATTGTGATGTTGCCTATGTAATAGGCGCAAATGATGTAACAAACCCAGTGGCAAAATCAGACCCTCAAAGCCCAATTTATGGCATGCCAGTTCTTGATGTTGAAAAAAGCAAGTCTGTTTTATTTGTAAAAAGAAGTTTATCACCTGGTTATGCTGGAATTGATAATGATCTTTTTTATAGAGATAATACTCTGATGTTATTTGCAGATGCAAAAAAAATGACAGAAGAAATCGTAAAAAATTTATAAATTAACAGTACAAAATTTTTAAAATGAAATTTTTTTTAAAATTAATTTATTTACTTATTCCTCCAATATTATTTAAAATTTTTAAAAGAAAAACCTATCAATATAAATTTAAATTTAAAACCTATAGAGAAGCAAAAAAAGTTTCAAGAATATATTTTGATCAAAATTCAATTAAGAAATTTTTTGGTCCAAAAGATGTTCAAGTTACAGGTAGATTTAACCTAGTAGCTTTACTTACACTTTCATTAAACAAAAAATATATTCAAATATTGGATTATGGAGGTGGAGCTAATCCAGTTTATAGTTATATAGAGAATTCAACAAATATTAAAACATTTACATCTGTAATCGAGACCAAAGCCTTTAACAAAATAATGAAAAAGAAGGTTCCTAGTAAATATAAGAAATTTATCAAATATTATAATTCAATAGCTGATTTAAGGGAAAGACACTTTGATATTGTATGTTTTAACAGCTCTATTCAGTATGTTGAAGAATATAAAAATGTTATTAAAAATTTAATTAAATATAATCCTAGATATTTCCTAATAACTAGAACGAATTTCCACATGGGTAAAAAAAATTATGTTGTTCTTGAGACTGGAATTAGTGGTAGCTTACACCCATACATAATTTTTTCATTTTCTAATCTAGTGAATTTTATGAAAGAAAAAAAATATAAATTAGTTTTTTCAAATAAATACAACGTAAATATATATAAGCATAAAACAATTGATAGTAATACATTTTTTCATAAGGATTTAATTTTTAAAAAGATTTAATATAGTTAAGAATGACAAAAATTTTCTGTGATATTGCTGATTTGGTTTTAATAAAGAAATTCAATAAAAAAAATATAGTTGATGGATTTACAACAAATCCAAGTTTAATGAGAAAAGCCAAAGCTAAAGATTATGAGGAATACAGCAAAAAAATTCTTAAAATTACAAATAAACCTGTGTCACTTGAAGTTTTTAGTGATAGCATTAAAGGTATGATGGTGCAGGGAGATATAATAAGTAAATGGGGTAAAAATGTTTATGTTAAAGTGCCTGTTGCAAATTCTAAAGGTAAATTTACTGGACGTGTAATAAAATATTTAAATAAAAAAAAAATTAAATTAAATATTACAGCTGTATAAAGTTCAACTCAAAAAAGCCACATTTTAAAAAATATAAATCGAAAGACAAAAGTCATAATATCCATTTTTGCTGGGAGA